>OHIB01000026.1_pt1 | contig 157851 bp, 134 predicted proteins | sample 1568181 | NCBI WGS metagenome assembly OHIB01 (sample SAMEA3879506, study PRJEB24766) | human gut metagenome | biome: human-associated habitat; feature: feces | place: USA | collected 1985/1987
GCAGCACCCGCCGCTACCACCCCGGCTATGAGTGCAAGTGGGCGACCAATACCGTTGTGCATATCCTTGAAAACCGGGAATACACAGGCTGTCTGGTAAACTTCAAGACAGAAAAGCTCTCTTACAAAGTCAAGCACAGTGTAGAAAATCCCCCGGAAAAGCAAGTGATTTTCGAGAACCACCACGAGCCTATCATAGACACGCAAACATGGGAACGGGTGCAGGAGCTTCGCAAGCAGCGCAAACGCCCCAACCGCTATGATGAAGTGGGCTTGTTCTCCGGCATACTGTTCTGTGCGGACTGCGGTAGTGTCATGTATCAGCAGCGATACCAGACGGACAAGCGCAAGCAGGACTGTTATATCTGCGGCAACTACAAGAAACGCACCCATGACTGTACGGCGCACTTTATCCGCACCGACCTCTTGACCGCTGGTGTACTCTCCAATCTGCGGAAAGTGACAAGCTATGCGGCAAAGCATGAAGCCCGGTTTATGAAGCTCTTGATTGAGCAGAACGAGGACGGGGGCAAGCGCAGGAACGCCGCCAAGAAAAAGGAACTGGAAGCCGCCGAGAAACGCATAGCCGAGTTATCCGCTATCTTCAAGCGGCTGTATGAGGACAGCGTGACCGGGCGCATATCAGACGAGCGTTTCACAGAGCTGTCGGCAGACTATGAAGCAGAACAACGGGAGCTGAAAGAAAGAGCCGCTGCTATCCAAGCGGAGCTTTCCAAAGCACAGGAAGCCACCGTGAACGCAGAAAAGTTTATGAATGTTGTCCGGCGGCATACCAGCTTTGAAGAACTTACCCCTACTCTGCTGCGGGAGTTTGTAGAGAAAATCGTTGTGCATGAGTGCAGCTATGACGAGAACAAGACCCGCAGACAGGACATTGAGATTTATTATTCTTTTGTTGGCAAGGTGGACTTGCCCGAATAACCGCCCGACCTATCCGACACAATGCGCAAGTGCCGGATAGGAACGGCAAAATTTTTTACACTTCTATTGCTTCTTTATCACACATCAATAAAGTCTCAGGGCATGAAGCAGCTCATGGCTGGCGGCGGCGTTGCTCTGGTGGGCATCACCCTGATTCCTCTGCTGTCCGGTCTTTTCGGCTAATAGAGCCGCAGGCGGGTTTTCCCGCCTGTACATACGCAATCGCTCCATCTCTGCTGTGGATAACAGCCCTTTATAATAAGGAGCGCATTGCATCGAATATCCACCTGATAACTGAAAGGGAGTGTTTTCTATGCAGTTTTTGACCCACATCATTTTTCTTCTGAACCTGCTCAAGACCCTCATCAACCACTTCAGCTAAGGACGGTGAATGCTGAATGGAAACCGTTCTCAAAGCCATTGCCGATTGGATCAAAGGCATCCTGACGGCAGGCATTATGTCAAACCTTTCCGGTCTGTTCGACGATGTAAACACGCAGGTGGGCAACATCGCACAGCAGGTGGGCACAAAGCCCTCCAGTTTTGAGCCGAGAGTATTCGCCATGATCGAAGCCCTTTCCCGGAACGTGGTGCTGCCCATTGCAGGCATCATCCTGACCTTCATCGCCTGTTATGAGTTGATCGAGATGATTACTCAGCATAACAATATGGCGCAGTTTGAGCCTGCCCTCATCATGCGCTGGATCTTCAAAACGGCGGTGTCGGTGTGGTTTATCTCCAACACCTTCGATATTGTGATGGCGGTGTTCGACATCACCCAGAAGGTGGTGTCCGATTCCAGCGGCATCATTGCCGGAAACACCCGTGTCAACGACATCGGTTTGTCCATGCTGCAATCCAGCTTGATGCAGATGGATGTAGGACCCCTGTTCGGGCTTTTCCTGCAAAGTTTCTTCATCGGCATCACCATGCGGATCTTGAGCATTATCATTTTTGTGATCGTCTACGGGCGTATGATTGAAATCTACTGCATGGTGAGCCTTGCGCCCATCCCCATGGCAACATGGGGCAACCACGAGCAATCGCACATGGGGCAGAACTACCTGAAATGCCTGTTTGCACTGGGTTTTCAGGGCTTTCTCATCCTCATCTGCGTGGCGATTTACGCCGTGCTGATACAGTCGGTAGCGATTTCCGGGGATGCCATCAACTCCATTTGGAGTATCGTGGGCTATACCGTCCTGCTTTGTTTCAGCCTGTTTAAGACCAGCTCCGTGACGAAATCCGTTCTCGGAGCGCATTAAAGGAGGTGCTTACTTGGCTGCGTATATTTCCGTGCCCCGTGATTTGACCAAGGTCAAATCCAAAGTGGCGTTCAACCTGACCAAACGGCAACTGCTTTGTTTCGGTACAGCGGCTCTCATTGGAGTGCCGCTGTTTTTTGTTCTCCGGGATTCCGGCGGCAACACTGCCGCCACCCTCGGTATGATGGCGGTGATGCTGCCGGCGTTCTTCCTTGGAATGTACGAAAAGAACGGTCAGTCCTTGGAAAAGCTGCTATCGTACTATGTGCAGTCCCGGTTTGTCCGCCCGAAAATCCGCCCCTACAAGACCAACAACTACTATGCGATTTTGATGAAGGGAGGCATGATCCATGATTCCGTTTTGGAAAAAGACCGGTAAGCACAGCAAGCCGCAGTCTGCGCAGAAGCGCAGGCAGAACGCAAAGCCTGCTGTGCCCCGGACCGCCCAGCAGTCCATCCCCATGCAGCGGATGTTTGAGGACGGCACCTGCCGGGTGAAGCCCAACTACTACACCCGCACCATCCAGTATCAGGACATCAACTACCAGCTCGCCCAGCAGGAGGACAAAACTGCTATTTTCGAGGAATGGTGCAGTTTTCTGAACTTCTTTGATTCCAGCATCAAGTTTGAACTGTCCTTTGTGAACATGGCAACGGACAGCACCGAGTTTGAAAAGAGCATCCGCATTCCGTACCAGAAGGATGGTTTCGATGATGTTCGTGCGGAGTATTCCCAGATGCTGCGCCAGCAGCTTGCCAAGGGCAATAATGGTCTGACCAAGACCAAATTCATCACCTTTGGCGTGGAGGGCGAAAGCATGGCGCAGGTCAAGCCCCGTCTGGACCACATCCAGAACGATTTGCTGAACAACTTCCACCGGCTGGGGGTGCAGGCAAAGCCCCTGAACGGTGTCCAGCGGCTGAAACTCATGCACGATATGTTCAACATGGACGGTGCCAGCAAGTTTCACTTTGACTGGAAAGACCTTGTGAAAAGCGGCCTTTCCGTGAAGGATGCCATTGCGCCCACCGCCTTTGCCTTCAAAAATTCCCGGACGTTCCAGATGGGCGGCATCTACTGCGCCGCCAGTTTTTTGAGCATCACGGCCTCCGACATCAGCGACCAGCTGCTGAAAGATTTTCTGGACATTTCCGAAAGCGCGGCATCAAACTGGTAGACCTGAAAGCCACCGACTTGCAGGATTTCTACAACAAACAGCTTGAACGGGTCAAGGCAAATTCGGTGATCCATTATCATGCAAACATCCACAAGGCGTTGAAGTATGCGGTGAAGATCGACCTGATCCCCACCAACCCGGCAGATAAGGTCGAGCGTCCGAAGAAGAATGCGTTCAAAGGCAGCTATTACAGCGCCGAAGAGATTCATGCTTTGACGGAGGTCGCAGAGGGCACCAAGCTGGAGATCCCGGTTCTGCTGGCATCTTTCTATGGTCTGCGCCGCAGCGAGGTGCTGGGTCTGAAATGGGATGCCATCGACTTTGAAGCCAACACTCTGGAGGTCAAGCACATCGTCACGCAGGCATCCATCGACGGTAAAAAGGTTCTGGTGCAGGCTGACCGTGCAAAAACGAAGTCCAGCCTGCGGACGCTGCCCCTTGTGCCCCACATCCGTGACCGCCTGCTGATGCTGAAAGGCCAGCAGGACACCTACCGCCGTCTGTGCGGTAAAAGCTACAATCGGGATTATCTCGGCTATCTGTGTGTGGACGAGATCGGTAACATCATCCGTCCCAACTACGTTTCCGAGCAGTTCCCGAAGCTGTTGGAGAAAAACGGTCTGCGTCCTATCCGCTTCCACGATCTGCGCCACAGCTGCGCCAGCCTTCTTCTGGCAAACGGCGTTCCCATGAAGCAGATTCAGGAATGGCTGGGTCACAGCGACTTCTCCACCACCGCCAATATTTACGCCCACCTCGATTACGCTTCCAAGCTCTCGTCTGCACAGGCGATGCTGGAGGGGCTGGGCTATGGCAATGCGTCAGCATGATGCCATACGCCCCAAAGACAGGGTGGACGGGCGATGTTCCGGCAAAAAAGAATGGACAGACGAATAAAATTCATCTGTCCATTCGATTTGGCGGAGCATCAGGGAGTCGAACCCTGGCACCGGTCTCCCGGCCTATCGCATTTCGAGTGCGACCTCTTACGACCACTTGAGTAATGCTCCACATATTAAATTTTAGAATGCTCCGTGCATTCTGGGAAAACTTTGGAGAGAATTTCAGGAGAGAACGACCGAAAATCGTTCGCTCTCGAAGTCGGAAAACCCGCATGAAACCTAGCAAAATCGGAAATCCACTTCCCAAAAGCCAGTTAGATTTCGAGTCGTTCTCGTTACGACCGCTTCGATACATCTCCAAGTATATTTTCATGGCAAATTTACGATTTGTATATCGCAAATCGGCCTTGAAACTTGGAACAGTTGCTGTTAGAATATTGTTAGAAAACGCATCGTTCAGACAGGTTCCGAAGCCTGTCAGGACATCAAAATTAACGTTCTCACGTGTGATATGGAGACATCCGGCGAAGCATCCACTTGGATTTCGAGTCGTTCTCGTTACGACCGCTTCGATACATCTCCATATATTAGCCTTTACAGTATAGCAAAAAAGCGGTTTTCCGTCAACACTTTTCTCCCGTTACGGCACGGCACGGCTGCAAGCCATACGCAGCCGTGCCGTTTTGCGTTTTTGGGGCAGAAAGCGCGGTTTCTTTGCAAAAAAGGCTGTTCTTTTGGGCGGGAGCCGAGTATAATAGGAACGATATTTTTCAAATTTGAAGTATAGAGGAGAGCATTCCAATGGCACAGGCAAAACAAGATATGGGCACCGGCAGCATCAAAAAGCTGATGCTGCAGCTCATGATCCCCGCCGTGGTAGCGCAGGTCGTGAATCTGTTGTATAACATCGTGGACCGCATTTACATCGGCCACATTGCGGGCATTGGCGCGGCAGCGCTGACCGGCGTGGGGCTGTTCACACCCATTCTGATGCTGCTGAACGCTTTTGCCATGCTGGTGGGCGCGGGCGGCGCGCCGCGCACCGCCATTGCTCTGGGGCAGGGGGACAGGCAGCAGGCCGAAAAGATCGTCTCCAACAGCTTTACCGTACTGATGTTCTTTGCCGTGGTGCTGACCATTGGCTTCTATGCCGGGGCACCGGTGCTGCTGCGGCTGTTCGGTGCCAGCGATGCCACCCTGCCGTACGCCCTGAGCTACAGCCGCATCTACATTGCAGGCTCGGTGTTCGTGCTGGTGGTGCTGGGCATGAACCCTTTTATCACCACGCAGGGCTTTGCCAAGACCAGTATGCTTACCACCGTGATCGGCGCGGTGATCAACATTATCCTCGACCCCATCCTGATCTTCGGGTTCGGGCTGGGCGTGCGGGGTGCGGCCATTGCCACGGTGCTCAGTCAGGCCGTGGGTGCGGCATGGATCATCCGCTTTCTCACCGGCAAAAAGACCATCCTGCGCCTGCGCAGAGACTACCTGCGCCCGGAAAAGCAGATCATTCTGCCGGTGCTGGCGCTGGGCATCTCTTCGTTTGTGATGCTCTCCACCGAAAGCCTGCTTTCCATCAGCTTCAGCTCCAGTCTGGCGCGGTACGGCGGCGATGTGGCTGTGGGTGCCATGACCGTCATCACCAGCGCATCCCAGCTGTGCACGCTGCCCATTCAGGGCATCTGTCAGGGCGGACAGCCGGTGATGAGCTTCAACTTCGGCGCAGGCAAGAAGGCCCGCGTCAAGGAAGCCTTCCGTTTTCAGCTGACGCTGTGCGGGGCCTACACCTGCTTGTTCTGGCTGTTGATGATGCTGTTTCCCGGCGCGGTGGCAGGCATTTTCACCTCGGACACCGCACTGATCCAGTACACCACGTGGGCCATGCGCATTTACATGGCGGGCATTTTTGCCATGGGCTTCCAGATCGCCTGCCAGCAAAGCTTTATGGCGCTGGGGCAGGCTAAGGTCAGCCTGCTGCTGGCCTGCCTGCGCAAGATCATTCTGTTGATCCCCCTCATCTTCATTCTGCCGCACGTTCTGCCGGATGCAGTGTTCGGCGTGTTTCTGGCCGAGCCGGTCAGCGACATTCTGGCCGCCACCATCACCACCATCACCTTCTTTGCCCGGTTCGATAAGATCCTCGACCGCGGCGCGGCAAAGGTTTGATTTTTTTGTATGCAGAAAGGGCATCTGCCGTTGGCAGATGCCCTCGCTGTTTATTCGGGAAACCCTGACCGGCACTGAAAAATCAGTCCATGTTCAGAGCGCTCTTGAGGTTGTTTTTGTAGATATCGGCCTTGGCACCGTAGATGATCTGCACACCATCTGCGACCTGAACGACGCCGTTTGCACCCGTCTTCTGCTTCCAGTCAGTATCCGGCATAACGAGAGCCTTGTCTTTGACTTTGACGCGCAGTCGAGTAAAGCAGGCATCCACATGCTGGATATTGTCTGCACCACCCAGACCTTCAATGATGGTCGCCATCATCTCGTCGCTCATTTTCTTGTCCAGCTTCTTGACCTCCTGGCCATCATCTTCGCGGCCGGGAGTCTTGTAGTTGAACTTGGTGATCATGAAGCGGAAGGTGAAATAGTACAGGAAGAAGCAGGGAATGCCAATGATGAACACCCAGATCCAGTTAGAGCCTTTATCCGCCTGCATGATGCCATTGAAGATCGTGCTCAGGAAAGGGCCGCCGAAGGAACTGGGCCCCGGGATATTCACCTTGCAGATGTAAGTCAGCAGGTAGGCCAGACCTGCATAGCCAGCGTGCACCACGAACAGCAGCGGAGCCGCAAACAGGAAACTGTACTCAATGGGCTCGGTGATGCCAGTGAAGATGGAGGGGATGATGGCTGCGATCAGCAGCGCCTTGACCTGAGGCTTACGCTCCGGCTTTGCGCAATGGTACATGGCCAGAGCCGCACCGGGCAGACCAAACATAGCAAAAATAACCTTGCCGTTCATGATAAAGCGGGTAATGTTCACGTCAAACATGGCATCCGGAGAAGCCAGCATGGCGTTGTAAATGTTCACCGCGCCTTCATACAGCGTGCCATCAATGACCATGGAACCGCCAAGGTTTGTGAAGAAGAACGGAGTGTAAATAAAGTGATGCAGGCCAAAAGGCAGCAGCGCACGCTCTGCCAGACCATAGATCACACTGCCTGCCATGCCAGTGTCATAAATGATCTCGCCCATGAAGCCCAGACCGGTCTGAACGAAGGGCCACACCACAGACATTACCAGACCCAGCGCAGAGCAGGCCAGCAGCGAGATCATCGGCACGAATTTTGTGCCTGAGAAGATGCCCAGAACCGGCGGCAGCTGAATATTATAGTATTTGTTATGCAGCTTTGCAACCAGCAGACCCACCAGAATACCGCCGAATACACCGGTGTCAAGCGAAGCGATGCCCATGACCATGGACTGGCCGGTCTTCATCGCCGCAGGGTCCAGAATGCCCAGACTGGTCAGCAGGATATTCATCACATTGTTCATGGCGAGGAAACCGATCACGCTGGACAATGCTGCGATGCCCTTTTCCTTTTCCGCATAGCCGATGGCAACGGAAACAGCAAAAATGATTGGAAGATAGGAGTTAATGGTATTGCCCATGGCCTTGAGCAGATTAAAGAACAGCTTGACATAGGTATTGCCCAGAACCGGCCACAGTGCCACAATGTTCTTTGTCGTGAACGCAGAGCCAATGCCCACCAGAATACCTGCGATGGGCAGGATCATGACAGGCGTCATTAGAACTTTTCCCAGTTTCTGGAACTGTGAAAAGGTAACTTTCTTCTCTCTCTTCTCCATGATTTACCTCCTGAGGATCTCAGTGCAGTTCGGGCCAGTAGCCCTTATTGGCTTCGATCATCTTATCCAGGATCTTGCGTGCCACCTTGGCAGAGGGAACTGTCTTGTTCATCGTGAATGCTTCCAGTGCCTTCTGGTAGGAGTGTTCAAAATAAGCATCCACGATCAGCTTTTCCGAAGAGACCTGCTGCATCATCATGCCCAGCTGGAACTGGGGGATATTGCCGATGGTAACAGGCTCCGGGCCCCACTTGCGCAGGTAGCAGGGAACTTCCACCATGGCATCATACGGCATCTGCGGGATGCAGCCCTTGTTTTCCACAATGACCAGATAGCGGTCCGCATTGTTATAGGCAATGGAACATGCCACATCCACAATAAAATCGCCAAAAGCATTGAACAGATTCAGGTTTGCTTCCTTCTTGCCGCCGCTCTCGCGGATCAGCTTTGCCTGCTCGATCATGTCCTTCTCACGGCCATCCATGACCATGTTGGCACGCGTGTAGTTGGGATCCATATCCTCGGCGCTTTCCTTGGCATACAGATAGTACTGCAGGTAGGTATTGGGCAGATACTCCGGGAAGTCGGTGAGAATTTCCTTAAAGTTTTCCCATGTGTGGCGCCAGGAAGGATCGGAGTGGTGCTTATCATGAGAAGCAGCCAGACCGAACTTCATGATCTTTTCCTTCAGTTCCGGCATACGGTCCACACCGCTCTTGTCGTACAGGTGGGTCCACCAGCCAAAGTGGTTCAAACCAAAGTAGACCGGGTCCACATCGTTGTATTTTTCCAGACCCAGCATCTTTGCGAAGGACAGCATGATGGCTACCGGCATATCGCAGATGTTCAGGATCTTATAGTTGTTGTACTTGCGGCGGGTGGCCTCAGCCACGATCGCAGCAGGGTTGGAGTAATTGATGATCCATGCCTCGGGTGCGTACTTGCGCACATCGTCGATCACCTGGAACACGCCGGGGATGGAACGCAGGCCGTATGCCATGCCGCCGGGGCCGCAGGTCTCCTGACCCACAACGCCAAACTCCAGCGAGATCTTCTCGTCCTTCTCACGCATTTCCATGCCGCCCTGACGGATCTGAGCAAAGGCAAAGTCAATATCGGTGTAGGCCTTTTCCGGGTCCGTGGTGGTGAAGTAGACGCACTCCGGATCCAGCTTTGCGATCAGCGAGCCGCACAGGGTATCGACCAGCTCCAGACGATCCGGGTCAATATCGTACAGCACCAGCTTTTTCAGCGGGAAGCGGTCAAGATTTGCAATCAGGCTCTGGATAATGCCGGGGGTATGGCTGGAGCCGCCGCCGACAATAACAACTTTAAATCCTTCCATTTTTGAAACCTCACATTCGTTTTGCGATCATGTTTCTGATTTTACCCTTGCGCGCGCTTTGGAGAGTGACTATAATATAATCGATATGAACATTTTTTTAAAGGCGTTTTGAAAGTTTTGAACCAGTTTGCCCAAGTTGAAACAATTCCAGAGTCTGAAAATATTTTCACACCTGCTAACTTTCTTCAAAGCCTTCCCGCCGGAGGACATCATGGACTTTTTCACCCGCATTGCAGAACACACGCCCCAGCTGAACAAAAACGATAATGAGCTTCTTTCTTACTGCATTCGCAACCACACCGAGATCGCCAATCTCAAGGTGACGGAACTTGCGGACCGGTTGTTCATCTCACCGGCTTCTGTCGTCCGCTTTTGCAAGAAGCTCGGTTTCAGTGGTTATTCCGATTTTAAGGCATCTTTGCGCATGGATCTGTTTGAGCCGGAGGAAACGCCGCGAAAGTCTCACCCGACCGACTTTTTCCGGGATATCCACAAAACCATCGAGATGGTTCCGGAGGAGACCGTAGAGCGTATCGTAGAGCTGATCCACTGCAGCCGCCGCATTGAGCTGTATGCCGTAGGCAGCAGCAGAATGCCCGGCTCCGAACTTGCAAAGCGGCTGCAGACCATCGGCAAGGCCGCCTTCTGTTACGATGACAGCACCCTGATGAATATCAGCGCCCGGCAGCTGACTTCCGATGATCTGGTTCTGGCCCTTTCCATTTCCGGCGAAACAAGTCTGATCATTGCCGCTGCAACGGTTGCCAAAAGCCGTGGTGCCGCATTGGTTTCCTTTACAAATCTCGGCAGCAATACCCTCAGCGGCATGGCAGATGAAAACCTGTATGTCAACGCCACAAACTTTGTGTGCTCCGGCATTCAGGTGCAGTCCCGCGTACAGCTGCTGATGCTGTGCGAATACCTGTTCTTCCGCTACATAGAGACCTATGGGGACGAGCACCAGCAAAGTATCGGTTGACGCCATTTCACCGCAGCGCACAGCCAACGCTCTATTCCACCAACAAATCTCCCACGATAAAAAAACAGGGCCGCCGCACAAACGATGTGCGGCGGCCCTGTTGGCGTTCTGTTTATTTCCCCGCCAGCAGAATGGCCAGCACGGCTTTCTGCACGTGCAGGCGGTTCTCGGCTTCATCGAAGATTTCCGGTGCGTGCTGCTCGAACACTGCCGAGGAGATCTCCTCGCCCCGGTGGGCGGGCAGGCAGTGCAGCACCATGACGTCGGGCTTGGCGCTTTCCAGCAGCTTGCCGGTGAGCTGGAAGCCCACAAAATCCCGCAGGCGCTGCTCACTTTCCGGCGTGCCGGGCTTGGCGGTGTTCCACACAGCCGTTGCCACCACGTCGGCATCCTGAATACCCTCGGCAGGGTCTGCGGTCAGGTGGAAGGCGCTGCCGTACTTGTGGGCAAACATAAGCACATCCGCCGCCGGGCGGTAGCTCTGCGGGCAGACGCAGGTGACCTGCATCCCAGCCAGCAGTCCGCCCACGATGAGGCTGTTTGCCATGCTGCTGCCGTCGCCGACAAAGCAGAGCTTCCGGCCCGCAAGGCTGCCCCGGCGCTCCCGAATGGTCATCAGGTCGGCCAGAACCTGGCAGGGATGGGCGTAATCCGTCAGGCCGTTGATCACCGGCACACCGGCCAGCTCGGCAAACTCTTCCAGATCGCTCTGGCGGTAGGTGCGCCACACCACGCAGTCGTAGTAGCGGCCCAGCACCCGGGCGGTGTCCTTGAGGGGCTCACCGCGCCCGGCCTGCAGCTCGGCGGTGTTCATGTAGTTGCCCAAACCGCCCAGCTGGTACACACCCACCTCAAAGCTGGTGCGGGTGCGGGTGGACGCCTTGGAGAACATCAGAGCCACCGTTTTGCCCGCCAGCAGCGGGGCCGTGCCGCCCAGCTTCTGCTGTGCCTTGAGTTGATCGGCCACATCCAGAATGTGGGTCAGCTCGGCAGGGGAGAGGTCGCTCATTTTCAGCAGATTTTTCATGCCTGCTCCTTCGGAGCCGTCGGCTCCATTTTGCTCAGCACATCGCCCAGGATCTCCAGCGCCATGTCCACATCATGCTCGCTGAGGGTCAGCGGCGGCAGCAGGCGCAGGCGGGTCTTTGCTGTCAGCACCAGCAGGCCCGCTTCGCGGCAGGCGGCCAGCACATCTGCGGCCTTGAGGTCGTAGAACTCGATGCCCACCATCAGGCCGATACCGGAAATGCTCTTGACATGGGGCAGCTTTGCGATGCCTGCGCGCAGCTGGACGGCGCGCTCGTTGACATTGGCAAGGAAGCTCTGGTCCATGCGGTCCACCACCACGTTGGCACCGGCGCAGACCACCGGGTTGCCGCCGAAGGTGGAGCCATGGGTGCCGGGGCCCATGCTCTCGGCTACCTTTTCGTTCATCAGCACTGCGCCGATGGGCAGGCCGCCGCCCAGACCCTTGGCCAGCGTGACCACGTCCGGCTTGAGGTTGTAGTGCTCGCAGCACAGGAAGGTGCCGGTGCGGCCCACGCCGGTCTGCACCTCGTCCACGATGAGCACAAGGTCTTTTTCATCGCAGAGCTTGCGCACGGCCTGCACGTAGTCCGGGTCCAGCGCCATCACACCGCCCTCGCCCTGAATGAGTTCCAGCATCACGGCGCAGGTGGTGCGGTCCACCAGCTCCTCCAGCGCTTCGATATCGCCTGCCGGAGCATACAGGAAGCCCTCGTTAAAGGGGCCGAAGTAGTTGTGGAACACCTCCTGACCGGTGGCGGTCAGGGTGGCGATGGTGCGGCCGTGGAAACTGTTCACCAGCGTGATGACCGTGGTGCGGTCCTTGCGGTAGTGGTCCACGCTGTACTTGCGCGCGGCCTTAATGGCACCCTCGTTGGCCTCGGCACCGGAGTTGCCGAAGAACACCTTGCTCATGCCGGTGCGCTTACACAGCTTTTTGGCCAGCTTGCCGCAAGGCGCGGTGTAGTAAAGGTTAGAGGTATGCTGCAGCTTGTGGGCCTGCTCCGAGACGGCTTCGGCCCAGTCCAGATCACAGTAGCCCAGACTGTTGACACCGATGCCGCTGGTAAAATCCAGATACTGCTGACCCTCGGGGCCTGCGGCGCGCAGGCCGTGGCCTTTTTCCAGCACAATAGGGTTGCGGTTATAGGTGTGCAGGACGTATTCGCCGTCCCGCTTGATGACTTTTTCAGAATCCATAGGTGTACCCTCCTGTGAACAGAGACTGTGAACAGAAAACCCTCTCAGGCGCTTTCGCGCCAGAAAATGCTGGCAAAGGCTTGAGAGGGTCATTTTTCTTATTATACCGCCTGCACGGCACCGGCGCAATGCTTATTCGCGGTGGCTGCGGCGGTAAAAGCGGGTGCCGGAGCCGCGGTTGGAGAACAGCTCCAGCAGGATGGAGTGGGGCACGCGTCCATCGATGATGACCGCCTCGTGCACGCCCTGATAGATGGCATCGGCCATGCCGCCGATCTTGGGGATCATGCCGCCCGCAATGATGCCGGCGGACTTATAGCCCTCGATCTCGGACACCTCCACCTCGGGGATGAGGGTGCTCTCGTCGTCCTTATCCCGCAGCAGGCCCGCGATATCGGTCATGGATACCAGCTTCTCCGCTTTCAGCGCAATCGCGATCTGTGCAGCGGCGGTGTCGGCGTTCACGTTGTAGGCCTGACCCAGATCGTCCATGCCCACCGTGGCGATCACGGGGATGAAGCCGCCGTCCAGCAGGCTTGCGATCAGGGTAGCGTCCACATGCACGATCTCGCCCACATGGCCCAGCTGGGGGTCCAGCTCGGTGCAGCGCAGCATCTGGCCGTCCATGCCGCACAGGCCCACGCCGCGGCCGCGCAGCTTTGCCACCAGATCCTTGTTCACCTTACCGGCTAGCACCTGCTGCACGATCTCCATGGTGGCATCGTCGGTCACCCGCAGACCGTTTGCGAAATGGCTCTCCACACCCACCTTTTTCAGCATCTCGTTGATGGCCGGGCCGCCGCCGTGCACCAGCACGACGCGCACACCCAGCAGGGTAAGGGTGACCAGATCGTTCATGACGGCATTTTTCAGTTCTTCGTTGATCATGGCATTGCCGCCGTACTTTACCACCATGGTCTTTCCGTGATACTTCTGGATGTAGGGTGTCGCCTCAGAGAAAAGGCGCGCCATTTCTTCGTTTTTCATAAGATTTCCTCTGAACCCTCTCAGTCAATGCCTTGCGGCATTGCCAGATTCCCCTTTTTGTCGCTCACGCGACATCTTCCCCCGGCGCGGGGGAAGTCTGTCCTCTCAAGGGGGAGCCTTTGCTGGACGGGTCACTTTATTTCATAAAATCAGCTGCTTGTCGTTCGTTTTAAGCTCCCCCTTCGGGGGAGCTGGCGCGCAGCGCCTGAGAGGGTTATCAGGTGCGGTAGTCGCCGTTGATCTTGACGTAATCGTAGGTCAGATCGCAGCCCCATGCCTTTGCGGATGCATCGCCGGTGCCCATGTCCACCTTGACCAGCACATCGTGCTCAGCCAGCACCTTGGCAGCCTCATCCTCGCTGTAGGGGTGGTAGGCGGCGTTTTCGCACACATACACCTCACCAGCCTTGCTGGAAAGCCACACGCAGACCTTATCAATGGAGAAGTCGCCGGGGGTGTAGCCGATGGCGCACAGGATGCGGCCCCAGTTGGCATCGCGGCCGAACACTGCGGCCTTGAACAGGTTGGAGCACACCACGCTGCGGCTGACGGCACGGGCGGTCTTCAGGTCGGGGGCGTGGGTCACTTCGCAGGTGATGAGGTGGGTGGCACCCTCGCCGTCACCGGCGTGCTCGGCACACATGTGCTCGGCAATGGCAGTCAGCGCCGCCACAAAGGCTTCGTAGTCCGCGTTCTCCTCGCAGATCTCCGGGTTGCCTGCAAGGCCGGAAGCCATGATGATCAAGGTATCGTTGGTGGAAGTGTCCAGATCCACGCTCATCTGGTTGTAGGTGCCGGGCACCACGGTCTTGAGGGCCTTTTCCAGCAGGATGGGCGAGACGGCGGCATCGGTGGTGTAGAAGGCCAGCATGGTTGCCATGTTAGGGGCGATCATGCCGCTGCCCTTGCCAATGGCACCCACCGTGCAGGTCTTGCCGCCCAGCTCGAACTGGATGGCGTATTCCTTTTTGTGGGTGTCGGTGGTCATGATGGCGGTAGCGGCATCGGTGCTGCCCTGCTCGTCCGCAGCCAGCTTTGCGGCGGCGGCAGGGATGCCCCGGGCAAAGGGGTCGATGACCATGGGCTGACCGATGACACCGGTGGAAGCGGGCAGAACGTCCTGCGGGTCGATGCCCAGCTCCTTGCCCACCAGCTCACAGCATTCTTCGGCCAGAGCCACGCCGTTGGCGGCGCAGGTGTTGGCGTTGCCGCTGTTCACGATGATCGCCTGTGCGTAGCCGTCCTTCAGGTGGGCGCGGTCCACCTTGATGGGTGCGCCGCAGACCTTGTTGGTGGTGTACACACCGGCGGCGGCGCAGCGCACGTCCGCCTTGATGAGTGCCAGATCGTATTTTTCTGCATGGTTTGCCCGGATGCCGCAATGGACACCGGCGGCGGCAAAACCCTTGGGCGCGCAGATGCCGCCCGCAACTTCCTTGTACTGCATAATGATTTTCCTTTCCCACAGGAAAACCCTCTCAGTCAATGCCTTGCGGCATTGCCAGCTCCCCCAAAGGGGGAGCTTTTCAGCAAGAGGGAAACGTTATCTTTTTTGCCAAAAGCTCCCCCTTCGGGGGAGCTGTCACCGTCAGGTGACTGAGAGGGTTTTCTTTTTTATTCCAACCCTTTGGTCTCTTCCAGCCCCAGCATCAGGTTCATGCACTGGACGGCCGCGCCGGAAGAGCCTTTGCCCAGATTATCAAACAGGGAGACCAGCATCATCTGGTCGCCTGCAGCGTTCACGGTCATGTACAGCTCCATGCGGTCGGTACCGGCCATGGCATTGGAGTACAGGCCGTTCTCCGGCAGGGCTTCGTTCAGAGCGTGCACCTTGACGGTGGCAGCATCCTTGTAATATGCCGCAATGCCCTCGGCCACCTGTTCGGCGGTGCTGCCCGCCAGCGTCAGATCCAGCGGCACCAGCACCTGCATGCCGCAGTAGTAATCGCACACCACGGGCACGAACATGGGGGTGTGGGCAAGGCCGCTGATCTTCTGCATTTCCGGCAGGTGCTTATGGGCAAGGCCCAGACCGTAGCTCTTGGGTGCATCCAGCTTGCTGTGCGCCGGGCGATCAGCGCTCTCGTACTCGGCGATCATCTTTTTGCCGCCGCCGGAGTAGCCGGAGATGCCGGTGCAGCTGAAGGGATACTCTGCCGGTGCAAGGCCCAGCTCCACCAGCGGGCGGGCGATGCTGATAAAGCCGCTGGCATAGCAGCCGGGCACTGCCACGCGGCAGGAATTTTTGATTTTTTCCTTCTGGCCCGCCAGCTCCGGGAAGCCATAGTCCCATGCGGCATCGGTGCGGAAGGCGGTGGAGGTGTCCAGCACCTTCACGTCCGGGCGCAGCAGGGGCATGACCTCTTTGGAAGCGGCATCCGGCAGGCAGAGGAAGGCGAGGTCGGCAGAGTTGATCACCTTCGCGCGCTCGTTCACATCCTTGCGGCCCTCTGCGGAAATGGAAAGCAGCTCGATCTCCGGGCGTTGTGCCAGACGGTCGGCAATGCGCAGGCCGGTGGTGCCGGAAGAGCCATCAATAAAAACTTTCACGCTCATGCGTTCTTTTCCTCCCACGCATCCAGCTGTGCGTTTGCCAGTGCGATCTGGTTGTTCACGCTGGCTTCGCTGGGGCCGCCGTAGCTGGTGCGGCCCTCGCAGCACTTGACCAGATCAATGGCATCGTAGATATCGTTCTCGAACAGAGCGCTGTAGCCCTTGAACTCGTCGAGGGTCAGCTCTTCAAGGGTCTTGTCCTTTGCGATGCAGTCCGACACCATGCAGCCGGTCAGCTTGTAGGCATCGCGGAAGGGCATTCCCTTCTTGGTGAGGTAGTCGGCGCAGTCGGTGGCGTTGATAAAGCCCTTGGCGGCGGCGCGGCGCATGTTGGCCGGAATGGTCTTCATGGTGTCCAGCATGGGAGTGACCGTCTTCAGGCACAGCTCCAGCGTATCCACTGCGTCGAAGATGGCTTCCTTATCCTCCTGCATGTCCTTGTTGTAGGCGAGGGGAATGCCCTTCATCATCACCAGCAGGGTGTTCAGGTCGCCGTAGACGCGGCCGGTCTTGCCGCGGATCAGCTCGGTAACATCGGGGTTCTTCTTCTGCGGCATGATGGAAGAGCCGGTGGTAAAGGCATCGTCCAGCTCAATGAACTTGAACTCCCAGCTGCACCAGAGGATGATCTCCTCGGAAAGCCGGGACAGGTGCATCATGCAGATGGAGATGGCATTGGCCAGCTCGATGCAAAAATCGCGGTCGGACACGCCGTCCAGACTGTTGGCGCAGGGAGCCGCAAAGCCCAGCTTTTCGGCGGTGAACTGGCGGTCCAGCGGGTAGGTGGTGCCAGCCAGCGCGCCGCTGCCCAGCGGGCACTGTGCGTCCATGCGGGCGGTGGCATCCTCAAAACGCTGCAGGTCGCGCAACAGCATGGAGGCATAGGCCATCAGGGCGTGGCCAAAGGTGATGGGCTGGGCGCGCTGCAGATGGGTGTAGCCGGGCATGACGGCGGTGGTGTTCTCACCGGCCTTTTTGCAGATGACCTTGATGAGCTCCACGATGTAGGCCTGCAGGGTGTGGCTGTAGTCCCGCAGGGTCAGGCGGATATCCAGCGCCACCTGATCGTTGCGGCTGCGGCCGGTGTGCAGCCGCTTGCCCGCATCGCCGATGCGGGCGGTGAGGGTCTGCTCCACAAAGGTGTGCACATCCTCGGCATTGGGGTCGATCTCCAGCCTGCCGGCTGCCAGATCATCGGCGATGGAAGCCAGACCGTTGAGGATGTCCTCACAGTCCTTTTCCGAGATGATGCCCTGCTTTGCCAGCATGGCGGCGTGCACGCCGCTGCCGCGCATATCCTGCGCGATCATGCGCTGATCGAAGCGGATGGAGGAGTTGAAGTCGTTCACGCGGGAATCCACGGCCTTGGAAAAACGGCCCTTCCAGAGTTGTTCTGCCATAGTTTTATCCTTTACTTTATGTCCGGGAACCGCTGCCCCGCGGCAAGCATCCTCGCCCTCTCAGTCATCGCTGCGCGATGCCAGCTCCCCCAAAGTGGGAGCCCTTGGCAGTCCACACAAAGTTCATCTCTTTGCCAAGGCCTCTCCCTTTGGGAGAGGTGGATGCGAGCAAAGTGAGCAGACGGAGAGGGCGAGCCCGTTACCACATACAGCAGCCATTCGTCAATTTCTTCTAAAAACGGCAAAGCCGCCGCAGGGGAAAACGCTCCTGCGGCGGTGCCGCCGGCAACGATGCCGGTTGGATGGAACTTCCGTGTGAAAGTGTGAAAACACACGAAAGGGAAGATGTTATAGCTGCTTACTTGACCTCCGGCCAGTTCTTGGACAGCTTTGCGCGCTCCTTGATGGACAGGCCGAACAGGTTGATGAAGCCTGCGGCATCAGCCTGATTGTAGTCCTCGTCCTCACCGAAGGAAGCAGTCTGCTCGTCGTACAGGGTGTACGGAGAGGTGACGCCGGCGTTGATCATGTTGCCCTTGTAGAGCTTGAGCTTCACATCGCCGGTGACGGTCTTTTCCAGACTGTCGGCAAAGGCATCCAGAGCCTCGCGCAGCGGGGTGAACCACTGGCCGTTGTAAACGATATCGGCATACTTCTGGGCCAGCTGAGCCTTGAAGTGAGAGCTTTCCTTATCCAGAGTGATGGTCTCCAGCACATTGATGGCCTTGTACAGGATGGCACCGCCGGGGGTCTCGTACACGCCGCGGCTCTTCATGCCCACCAGACGGTTCTCCACGATATCCAGCAGGCCGATGCCGTTCTCGCCGCCCAGCTTGTTCAGGTATTCCACCAGCTCCACAGCGCCCATCTCCTTGCCGTCCACGGCGGTGGGGATGCCCTTTTCAAAGTGGATGGTCACATAGGTGGGAACATCGGGAGCCTGCTCGGGGCTGATGCCCAGCTCCAGGAAGCCGGGCTTGTTGTACTGCGGCTCGTTGGCGGGGCTTTCCAGATCGAGGCCCTCGTGGCTCAGATGCCACAGGTTCTTGTCCTTGGAATAGTTGGTCTCGCGGTTGATCTTCAGGGGGATGTGGTGAGCCTCGGCGTAGTCGATCTCCTCGTCACGGCTCTTGATGTCCCACTCACGCCACGGAGCGATGATGGCCATATCGGGGCACAGGGCCTTGAGGGTCAGCTCAAAACGCACCTGATCGTTGCCCTTGCCGGTGCAGCCGTGGCAGATGGCATCTGCACCTTCCTTGATGGCGATATCAGCCAGAGCCTTGGCGATGCACGGACGTGCAAAGCTGGTGCCCAGCAGGTAATCCTCGTACTTTGCGCCGAACTTCAGGGTGGGGAAGATGTAGTTCTCCACAAAGTCCTTCTTCAGGTCCAGCACGTACAGCTTGGAAGCGCCGGTAGCCTTGGCCTTTTCTTCCAGACCATCCAGCTCGGTGCCCTGACCCACGTCACCGGAGACAGCGACGACCTCGCAGTTGTTGTAGTTTTCCTTCAGCCAGGGAATGATGATGGAGGTGTCCAGACCGCCGGAGTAAGCCAGCACGACTTTTTTGATGTTTTCCTTTTTCATAGGTGACGCTCCTTTTTCATAAAAATACACTTTTGTTTTCTGATGCGCACTTTCCCTTCGCATCCTCTTCCGTTGCGTTTCGGTTGATGCTTTTATTATACGCCGCGCTGTTTTTTCGTCAATAACAAAACCATACAAACCTTTTTTGCTTCCGGCGCCTGATTTTCGTTCATGTTGCATCTTTATGCGTTATTTGTAGAATATATTCATATTTTATGCATTTGCGCAGTATATATTCGGGGCACATGCAGCCTGTCCGGAGGCATGTGCGGACTACAGCACACGGAAAGAATTCACACCGCAAAAACAAAAAGCCCGGGACCCTTTCGTGAGCCGTCTGGCCCTGAAAGAGTCCCGGGTTTCGTTTTGGCCTTATGCGCCGTCAAAGGGCCCGCCCGCCGCCGTCCATGCGGCGCACAGCAGTTCCTTCTGGGCCTTGGGCAGCTGCTTGAGGGCATACTCCCGCCGCAGGGCGGCGCGCTTATCCGCGCACAGTTCCAGATAGGCAAAACCCCCGGCCCCTCTGGCACGGGTGTACTTTGCGCCGCGTCCGCTCTGGTGGGCGCGCAGGCGGGCGGCAGGGTCGGTGGTCCAGCCGGTGTACAGCGTACCGCCGGTACACCGCACCATATACACAAAGGCGGGCTTTGGCCGGGCGAACGGCTCAGATGCGGCCATTGTTCTTTAACACCTGACGGCAGGCGGCAAGGGCAGTTTCCTTATCCTTGGCGGTGATGAGGAAGCGGCTGGCGTGGCAGAAGCTGATGCCCGGGATGCCGCTCTTCTGCTCAATGACCTCCTGCGGCTGGCCGGCCCAGCTCTGGGGGAAGGGCAGCTTGGGACGCTTGGTCTTGTGGTCGGTGACGCACTGGGCGCTCCAGCCGCCGCGCTGGCTGGGGTAGATCACGAACAACGCGTCCGTCTTGTACAGGCCGTTCTTCCACGGCAGATAGCAGGGCAGTACCACGATGCCGTCCCGGGAGTTTTTGTAAGCCTGCTGCACCTTTTCGTCGGCGCGGTTCACGGCGTTGGCGCTGGCGATCTGGTTTTCCAAGATCTGCTTTGCCACGGCCACCGCCTTGAAAAAGCAGGTGTCCTGATCCTCTTTGGAGTCCCACACCGGGTTAAAAAAGCCAATGGCATCGCACAGGCTGTTCTGCTCGCCGGTGTTATCGTTGAGGTCCAGCGGCTGGATAAAGTTCTCGTCAATGAGCCGGGCCTGACGCTCACCCACAAGGCCGGGGCCGAGCACCCGCCACAGCAGGCCGAAGGCCGCATAGGGCACGCCATTGGGGCGGCACTCCCGCGGCTCCTGATGGTGGTCGAACATACCAAAGCCCACATCGTACACGATGCCGTCAAAATCATCCGGCACCACAAAGCCGCGGGTGATCTTGATGTCCGGGCGCAAAATTTGCAGCAGGGCAGTGGCAAACACATCGTCGGCGTGGAACTTGCCGGCGTGGGTGAAGCCGTTTGCAGGAATTTTCATAGATGTACCTCGTTCCCAATAAAATGTCTGGCAACAGTATAGCACACTTTGCTGAAAGGGACAACGAAAAGCCCCGGGACGGGCACGCCATTCCGGGGCTTTTTGAGCGTATTCTTACTTTTTCTTTGTGGTGCGTGCCTTTTTAGCGGCAGGAGCGGCGGGCTTTTCCGCCGGGGTGGTCTCCGGCTCGCCCAGAGCCAGAATGCTGCTCAGCTCCTTCTGAGCTGCGGCATTCGTGGCATCGGTGGTGGCCAGCACGTCGGCGTAGAACTGCTCCATGCCCTCGCGGGTGGAGAAGGTGGCAACGTACATCTGGTTGCCCATGGCGCCGCTCAGCGCGTCCGGCATGCGGTCCACCATGCGCATGTTCTGCTGGTACTTCTGCATGATCTGCTCGTGGCTGTACACAAAGTGCTTGCCGTCGCGGCGGCCTGCAAACGGGCAGTAGAAGTGCTCGCCCACCGGCATATCAGTGCCGCCAAAGGCGATCATGTCCGCCCAGATCTTATACACGTTGGTGGAGCGGGCAAAGTTGATCATGTCCGGGGTGAAGCCGCCGCAGGGGCGCATGTTGACCTCCAGCGCCACGATCTGGCCCTTTTTGCCCATGCTGGCCTGATTCTCGGTCATGCGGAAGAACTCAAAGTGGATGAAGCGGCTCTTCACGCCAAAGCTCTTGACGGCGGCACGGCCTGCAGCGCGGGTGTCCTCGGGCAGGTCCTTGATGATGTAGTAGATGGAGTTGTCGTTGTCGTTGACGATATCCATGATGGACATGGGGCTGACGTTGCCGGCCTCAAAGATGGGGTTGCCGTTGGCATCGATGATGGCATCGTAGCTGTTCACCTCGGCCCGGACGAACTCCTCCATGATGTACTCCACATCCGGGTGTTGGGCCGTCTTCTGCACGAGGAACTTTTTCAGGTCCTCGTCGCTGGACAGCTTGTGGGTATCGGATGCGCCCACGCCGTTATCCGGCTTTACCACCACCGGGTAGCCCACCTCGTCGATGAACTTCCGGCAGCCCTCGTAATCGTCCACCATGTGGTAGCGTGCGGTGGCGATGCCGGCCTTCTGGTAATACTCCTTCATCTTGCTCTTGTACTTGATGCGGGGCATATCGGAGGTCTGGAAGCCGGAGGTGATGTGGAAATCGGTGCGCAGGGCTGCGTCCCGCTCCAGCCAGTATTCATTGTTGGACTCCAACCAGTCGATGCGGCCATATTTGAATGCAAAGAAGGCCACGGCGCGGTAGACCTCGTCGTAGTTTTCCAGACTGCCCACCTTGTAGTACTCGTTCAGGCTGTCCTTCAGCTCCGGTTTCAGCTCATCGTAGGGCTGGTCGCCGATGCCCAGCACATTCATGCCGTTGTTTTTCAGCTCACGGCAGAACTGCCAGTAGTTGGTGGGGAAGTTGGGCGAAATAAAAATAAAATTCTGCATGGTTTTACGATTCCTCTTTCCTCTATAAGAAAACCCTCTCAGTCAACGCTTACAGCGTTGCCAGATTCCCCTTTTTGTCGCTTACGCGACATCTTCCCCCGACCGGGGGAAGTCTTTCCTCGAAAGGGGGAGCTTATTTGCTACAAACCGTCAGATGCATCAAAGCTCGCCCTTCGGGAGAGCTGGCGCGTCAGCGCCTGAGAGGGTTTGTTTTACTGCTCGCCCAGAATATACGGCATGTAATATGCAGTCTGCTTATACCACCAGTTCCAGTCGTGGTTCACATCGTGGCCCCACAGGTCTACCCAGATGGGGATGTTCTTGGCCTCGAAGATGCGCTTGAGGAACCATGTGGTGTCCGGCTGCTCCCAGTCGCCCTGACCGCAGCAGATGACCGCCTTCTGACTGCGGAACAGCTGCATGTAGGGGTGATCCTCCGGGAAGTTCTTCATGTAGTCCACGGGCGAGTTCATGTACACCAGCTCGTCCATATAATTGCCGAAGCCATAGTGGGCCGTGTAGATGCCGCTGAGGGCCAGACAGCCGCAGAACACATCCGGGCGGCGCAGGTACAGGTTGACCGCATGGGTGGCACCCAGACTGCAGCCAAAGGCAATGACACCGGGCAGGTCGTCCCAGCCGTTGCGCTCCTTGGCCAGATACTGGATCTTGGGCACAGCCTCCTCCACGATATAGCGCAGCCACTGCTCATAGCGGCGAATGCGCCAATAGGGGTCACCCTGCGTGTCGGACCAGGTCTCCTTGTCCATGGTATCAATGGAGATCACCATGATCTTACCAGCATCGATCCATGGGGCAAGGGTGTCGGCCATGTGGAAGTTCTCAAAATCGAAGAAGCGGCCATCCTGACAGGGGATGTACAGCATCGGGCGGCCTGCGTGGCCGTAAATTTTGCACTCCATGTCGCGGCCCAGCGCCGGGCTGTAGTCCTTAAAATACTGCATTTCCATGGTGTTTCCTCCTTTTAGGGTTTACTCCTCCACCTCATACATCAGAGTATGGAACATAAAGGGCAGCTGTTTTTCCCAGCTGGCTTCGCTGTGGGTGCCGCCGGGCACGATGCGGCTGGTAAGGTGGATGCCCCGGGTCATGACCTTTGCGCACATCTCTGCAAAGCCGCGGCGCATGCCCTCGTGGTTGCCCATCTCGCGGGAGCCGTAGTCCATGTACAGCACGGTGCCGGGGGCCAGCTTTGCCCGGCCCACAAGGCCGGAGAGCTTTTCCGGCGACACCCAGATGGACGGCGACAGCGCCGCCGCACGGCTGAAAGTGTCGTTGTACTGCAAAAGGGCGTACAGGCTCATCAGGCCGCCCATGCTGCTGCCGCCGATGAAGGTGTGCTCCCGGTCGGGCAGGGTGCGGAAGTTGCGGTCGATGAAGGGTTTGAACCGGTGGATATACCAGCTCATGGTGGCCTGACCCGTGCCGTCGAAGTGGCCGAACTGCGGGTCGTCGAACCGGTAGGGCGAATACTCCACCAGCCGTTCGTTGTTGGCTCCGGCGTTGCACTCCACCGCCGCCACGATCAGCGGGGTGTCGGTGTAGTCCAGATAATCGGCCACGCCCCAGCTTTTGCCAAAGGTGGCATCCTCGTCAAAAAAGACGTTCTGGCCGTCGAACATATACAGCACCGGATACCGGCGGTCGGGGTCAGCTTCATACATCGTGGGCAGATAAACATATACTCTGCGCTGCTCGGTGCCGTTGACGGCAGGGTAGCTCACGCTCCATTTTTTGACCATGGGTCCATTCCTCTCAATCTTTCCCGCACGCCTACCGCAATGCAGGCCGCTGTTCTGTTTTCAGTTTAGCACTGCAGGGCACAGAAAGCAATTGCGCCGGGAAATTTTGGAGTTTTGACGGAGAGGGCGAGGACGTTATCCTAATATACGGCAAACGCCGCCGAGCGGAGGCCTGGCGGCGTTTGCTGCTATTCTGAATAAAAAGGTTCTCTCCGGAGAATCGGGATCAGTTCTTTTTCTCAACAGGCACGATCCAGCCCTTGGTATCGGGGATCTTGCCCCACTGCATACCGGTCATGGTGTCGTACAGCTTCTGGGTGACAGGGCCGATCTTGCCGTCGCCGATGTAGGCGTGCTCGCCCTTCCAGACCAGCTCCTTGACGGGGGAGACGACAGCGGCGGTACCGGTGCCGAACACCTCTTCCAGCTTGCCTTCGCGGGCAGCAGCCATGATGTCGGCAATGGCGATCTTGCCCTCGACGACCTCATAGCCCCAGTCCTTCAGCAGCTCGATGCAGCTGCGGCGGGTAACGCCGGGCAGAACGGTGCCGACGGTAGCAGCGGTGTACACCTTGCCGTCGATCTTGAACATGATGTTCATGCTGCCAACTTCCTCGACGTACTTCTTCTCCACGCCGTCCAGCCACAGCACCTGTGCGTAGCCCTGCTCCTCGGCCAGCTCGCCGGCCTTGATGGAAGCAGCGTAGTTGCCGCCGCACTTGGTGAAGCCGGTCAGGCCGGGAGCGGCACGGATGTACTCGTCTTCCACGTAGATGCGGACGGGGTTGATGCCCTCGGCATAGTAAGCGCCCGAGGGAGCGCAGATGATGCAGAAAATATAGTGCTTGGAAGCGTGCACGCCCAGACCCACGTCGTTTGCGAACACGAAGGGACGGATGTACAGGGAAGCACCGTCGGAATGGGGCACCCAGTCACGGTCCACATCCACCAGAGTTTCAACCGCCTGAATGTAGTCCTCCACAGGGATCTTGGGGATGCACAGACGGTCGGCGGAGTCCTGGAAACGCTTTGCGTTGCAGTCCGGGCGGAACAGCTGGACGGTATCATCGGCCGTGCGGTATGCCTTCATGCCCTCAAAGATCTCCTGAGCGTAGTGGAACACGACAGTAGCCGGGTCCAGTTCAAAGGGGCCGTAGGGGACAATGCGGGCATCGTGCCAGCCTTCGCCCTCGGTGTAATCCATCACGAACATATGGTCGGTGAACTTCTTGCCAAAACCCAGATTGCTCTCGTCAGGCTTTGCCTTCGGAGCAGTGGTACGGGTGATCTTGATATCCAACATGATTTATTTTCCCTCTTTCCTGATCTCGGGCGCAGCGAGTGAAAATGCGCCCGCAAACACCGAATGTTGTTTTCTATTATAATAATATGAATGTGATTTACAAGGAAACGAAAAATCTTTCATCTTTGGATAGGTTAAGTTGCGCTAAATTGCCTGCTTTTCCATGTGCAAACTGCCCAAAATATGATACAATGAGGGCATAAGCCGGATCTTACAGGCTCAGAAAGGAGCTTTTGCACAATGATAAAAGGTGTTATTTTTGATATGGACGGGCTGATGTTCGACACCGAGCGCATCTGGGCCACCCTGTGGAAGCCCGCACTGGCCACACTGGGCCTTCCTTATAAGGAAGGGCTGGACGCTGCCGCGCGCGGCTCGGCAGGCGATTCCATGCGGGCCGTGCTGCGCCGCTTCTACGGCCCGGACTGCGACACCGATGCCATCATGGATGCCCTGCACGCGCAGGCGGAGACGGCCTTTCAGGCACCGCCGCCCAAAAAGCCGGGTCTGGATGAACTGATTGCCTATCTGGAAGCGCAGCACATTCCCATGGTGGTGGCTTCCTCCAGCCGGATGGCATCCATCCTGCGGCACCTCAACAACTGGCATATGACCGATCACTTTCAGGCCCTTATTTCCGGCGAGCAGTTCACCTCGTCAAAGCCCGACCCGGAGATCTTCCTCACCGCGGCCAAGGCGCTGGGCACCACCCCGGCTGAAACGCTGGTGCTGGAGGACAGCTACAACGGCGTGCGCGCCGGTGCGCGGGGCGGCTTTGTCACCGTGATGGTGCCGGACCTTGCCCCCGCTGACGACGAGATGCGCCGTCTGTACACCGCCGAGTGCAAAGACCTGCGCGAGGTGAAAAAGATGCTGGAGGAGGGGAAGCTTCTTTCCGAAGCCTGAAATATACAGTTGGTCTTTTATATTTTCACGCTAAAAAAAGCGGAGAACATCCTCAAGGAAGTCTTTGCCCGCCTTATCCAGCAGTCCTCCCGTGTGGAGCTGGGCAAGAAGTTTGAAAGCGGCTTCTATGCCAAGCCCGACACCCCCAGCCCGCAGGCTGTACCCGCCGCAGGTGAACCCACCATCTCCATGACGGCTCTTTTGGAATTGCTCAAGGATGCCGACCCGGAAATGAAGGCAAAACTCCGCCTGGCACTGCTCACCTGATGCAAAAAAGGGCACTGATTGCAATGCAATACAGCGCCCTACATCATCGGACATGGATAACACCCACCGTGCAAAAACCGTGCAGAAACCGTGCACCCATGGCTTACAAAACAAAAAAGCCATGAAATCTTTCGATTTCACGGCATTTTCTGGTGCAGCAAAGCAACCCAAATCCGAACCATTTCCCTTTGATGCAGCTTCTGCAGCTTCCTCAAAAGTGATGGTCTGTGTTCCTTCCTTATAGTTAAAGGTTATTAAAACCTTATCATCATACAGATAGATCGAATTGATGAACGTATCCACCAACGCTTGCCGCTGATCTTTCAGGCTCATGTCCAGCTTACGGAACCTCATCAGCCAGAAACGGATAAATTCCTCTTTGATTTTGGGCTTTGCCAGCTTTTCTTCCGCAATGCGGGCTTCAAGCTCGCGCTTAGTTTCTTCGAGCTGCTCCAATCGCTCCTTGGTGGAACTGGTGAGGATACCGGCCTGAATCGCATTCAGCATATTCTGGATACCCGCTTCCGCATCCCGGAGCTGTTTCTCATAGAGGGGAAGGTTGGTGTTCTCCCGGTCTTGCAGCTCCATCACCTTGGCGATGATGGATTCCATGGCGGCATCGTCCCGGACAAGCTGCATAGTCTGATTGACTACCAGATCTTCCAGCCACTGCTTACGGACGGTCTTTTTCTTGCAACCCTTGTGCTTTTTGGCGGTGGCACATTTATAATAGCGGTGGACTTCTCCCGTCCGGCTCGTGCCGCTTTCGCCAAACATCAGCGCACCGCAGCAGCCACAGTGCAGTTTGGTTGTCAGCAGGTAGTCATCCTCTGCCTTTCTACGGGCAGGGGCTTTCTTGTTTTTTGCGATCTTTTCCTGAACATCATCGAACAGTTCCAGCGGCACGATGGGTGGAATCGCATCCGGTACGACCACATCCCGGAATTTCAACTCCCCGATGTACCGCCGATTCTTGAGCATATGTTCGACACTGTTATAAGTAAACGCACCGCCCACCGGGTTCTTGATGCCGTTTTCATTCAGCCAATCCCGAATCTCTTTCATCGTGAGACCATCACGATACTTCCTGAACGATTCCACCACAAAAGGGGAAGCAAGCGGGTCGATGTGGAATTTCCGCTCGGAATCCAGCGTGTAGCCAAACGTCCCACGACCACCATTGCAGCGTCCTTTCAGGATGTTCTCCGTCTGTCCACGGACAACTTTTTCAGCGAGGTCGGCAGAGTAGTATTCCGCATAGCCTTCCAACACCGATTCCAGAATGATGCCCTCCGGCCCTTCGGAGATGATTTCCGTTGCCGACATGAGCTTGACACCGTTCTTCTTCAGCTGGGTCTTATACCGGGCACTGTCATAGCGGTTCCGGGCGAAACGGTCGAGCTTCCAGACCAGAACAATGTCATACAGCTTCTTGTCGCTGTCCTTAATCATCTGCTGGAACTGAGGGCGGTTATCTGTCTTGGCAGAGATGGCACGGTCAATGTAGTGCTTGACGATGGTGATGTCGTTCTTTTCGGCATACGACGTGCATTCACGAATCTGACCCTCGATGGATTCTTCGCGCTGATTGTCGCTGGAATAGCGGGCATAGATCACGGCAGTCATGGCAAGCACCTCTCATTCTACGTCATGGAACGGTGATTCGTTCTTTCGTCTCGACTTTTCGTATAATGTATATACCATAGTTTGGGTAAGATTGCAAGAGCTTTATAACTTTATATAGATGAAAATAGTCACGGTAATCTGTTTTTCAGAAAGTAGTCTTGAGAAGTCATGTATAATGTGAATATGTGGATTGGTATAGTGGCTGCACCAACCCGGAAAAACAGAATCCGGCAGGTATGTTCACAAGAGGCTGAAAATTATGATTGCTGTACCTTTTGTACGTCTTCCACCTTAAGCGAAGCACCCTATGCTAACTTGTCATCTCATGTAATTTTTTATTACACCAGACGATATGGTCAATCAAAGCCTCTTGTGATAAGATCGAAGCGCAACGTTTATCAGTATCCTGAAGCCGCTGCCTTTGCGATTGACTTGGGTTTCCGCATGGAAAGTGACCCAGAGTTGCAGAAAGAATTTTGCGACTACATTTCTTCGGTCTCGACCAATCACAGTCTGAGTATTTTTGAATTTTATAGACACATTGGCGTTGAAATCTCATCAACATTTTACACCGATGTCGCCAATTCTGTCAATCGGTGGCTAAGCTCTTTAACATACGCATGGAGGAAACAATGATACGCTATCTAAAAAAACAGTGGAGGCTCAGCACCCTCACCTGCTTGTTTGCCATCATCGCCTATGGTGCGCAGGCTCTGATCCAGCTTGCTTTGATGAAGGTTTTTGACGCCGTAGTATTGCTAGATTTGAGGGGTTCTATCCTTTGGACAGCAGTCGATCTGGCCTGCTGGGGGTTCTATCTTCTTTTTACAGCCTTACAAGAACATTGTCAGGCCAAAACAATTCGCGCTTTGAACAATACGGTGCGAGATGAGCTGTATCACTCCTTCCTGCGCAAAAACCATATCGACTTTCATCAGTCCGATACAGGCGAATATCTCGCTTGGTTGACCAATGATGTAAAGCAATTAGAACAGTTTGCGTGGATTCCATTCTTTGGCTGTGTAGGAAAAATCGCACAGATCGTGTTCAGCGTTTTGGGACTTGCCTTTCTGCATTGGTCGCTGGTTGTTTTTTCCGTGATCACAGCAGTTGTCCTTTGGCTCTCCCCGAAACTATTCCAGAAGAAGCTGGAGCTACTTGGGCAAAACTGCGGTGTGCAGCAGACAGCCGCCATCAACCGTCTGAAGGATCTTCTGACAGGTTTTGACGTACTCCAGTTTTTTGGCAAAGGAGATCTCTTTCTCCAGCAGGGAAACAGAATTAGCGATGACATCGAAAAGCCCAGTTGTCAGTTGAGCTATGGCAAATCCCGTATGGAGACGGCGATTGGCTTTATTAATGTTGCACTTCAGCTCGGCTCGCTTGTGCTGATAGCTGCACTGACCAGTATGGGACTTGTCACCACAGGTACACTTGCAGGTGGCGTCAATCTGATTGGAGGCGTGGCAAATGGCTTTAACAGTTTGGCCGGTTTGCGTCTCTCCCTCTCGGCCAGCAAGCCATACTTTTGCAAGCTGCCAGTGGTCGATACTGATTCCAAATCAGAAGAGGTCGTCCCTATGACACCGCTGAATGACTCTATCACGATAGACGGACTTTCCTTCTGCTACGACGAGAAAAAGCCTATCCTGAAAGATGCTTCTTTCCGCTTTGAAAAGGGCAAAAAATATGCGCTCATTGGACCTTCTGGTTGTGGGAAAAGCACCCTGCTAAAAATTCTTCTGGGGTGGTTGCCAGAGTATCATGGAACCATTCGATTTGACGGGCGAGACATACGAGAGTACACTCCGGAACAACTGCAACAGCAGATGAGCTACATTGAGCAAAATGTATTCTTGTTCAATGCATCCATCCGCGAAAACATTACGTTGGACGAAGATTTTACAGAAGAACAGTTAAGGAAAGCCATCCATGACAGTGCGCTTGAGAATGATTTGCTGTCTATGCCAAATGGGTTGGATACTCTTGTAGGTGAGGGTGGCTGCAATATTTCGGGCGGTCAAAAACAGCGGGTTGCGATTGCTCGTGCTTTAATTCATGAGCGGTCTATCTTGTTGGTGGATGAAGGCACAAGTGCACTGGATGCGCAAAATGCTGACCTTGTGGAAAAGAGTCTGCTAGCTAATCCAAACTTAACTCTGATCCTCATCAGCCATCACCTAAGTGACAAACGCAAAGCTCAGTTCGACTGTGTGTACGAACTGATGCCCACATCTTCTCGTGCATGAGGTTTGGAAATAAACCGATAGTGTTAGATGGGATAAAAGATAGCCACGCAGATTCATGTGTGTTTGGTTGCAGATGACGCAATAGAGAGTGCTTACTGTTGACAGATAAGTCCTACTATCACTGCTTTACCGCAATAAATTTTTCAAAAACCTATTGACGCATCCTGCAAACCATGATACTCTCTGTCACAAATCACATTGAAAAGTGGTGGTGCTCACCGTGATAACCACCACTTTTCGGTGAGCGATTGCCCGGAAAGAACGTACCGCCCTGCAACACACCCGATCATTTTGCCGCCGTTTCACCCCGACAAAATTCTTCGCCTGCTGCGGAGCGGCATTTTTCTTTTTCGGGGCAGTACCTTGAAAATTTCATGAGCCGACCGGACGTGATACCGACTTTCCGTCAACGCCGCTGCACAAACAGGGGCAGGAACTTCGTTCGGAGCAAACGGTGACCCCATTACATGAGCAGCACCACCTCTACTTATTTTTGCGTCTTAACAATTCGGAAACATTTGTTGAAAATGCGTTTTGAGCGCAGCGGTAGAGGGCAAGAACCGTCCCGTGGCCACAAATTTTCAATTCTTGAAAATTTCCTGTCCATCCGGGACTTCACTTCTACAATGCGTCTGCATTTCCGAAGTGATCTTGTTGGGGCGTGCCTGCCCCAAACCCTGCTTAGAACGGACGAGGAGGAATTGTGTCAATTTGACGCAATTCCTCCAACTTATAGAGAGAAACAGAGTGTTCCCGACGGGGAACGCCCTATTGTACATATCGCTATTGTCTGTGGTCTTTGGCAGGGTGCGTCCTATTCAGGGACGCACCCTGTTTTTATTTTGAGCCTTCACCGACTTTTTGAGATTCCGCCCTCTGCTTCCCGAATCAGAATCGTCAGCCGCTTCTGAACGCTATCATCTGCTGTGACGGTCAGATGAATTTTGCCCGCTGCTTCTCCTGCACGGACCACCGCCATGCAGCAGCCGCAGCATGGCAGGGGAGCCCAGCAGGCCGATGAGCAACAGCACCACACCGGCAACGGCGCTGATAATGGCCGCCGAGTGGACGGTCTTTTCCACGTCCTTGGGGTGGCGCGCACCGTAAAAACGCGCCACCAGCAGGTTGGAAAGCGCCAGCGGCAGACTGACCAGAAAGATCTGCTTGGCCAGAGGGCCTTCCGTCAGCGTATTCGTTTGAGAACTCATACTCTTTTTCCCTTTATCCTATATATCCCTAAACCGTGCCCGCGCACACCGGGGCACAGCCTCTTTTATAAGGCACTACGCTACTTTTGCAAGATGGAAACGGCAAAATGGCGCAAAAAAAACACGGCACCCGGCGGGGCGTCGTGTTTTTTGCGGAAAATATCTCAGCCCAGGTCCTCACCGTTGGTGGCAATGACCTGCTTGTACCAGTCAAAACTCTTTTTCTTATAGCGGTTCCCGGTGCCGGAGCCGTCGTCGTTGCGGTCCACGTAGATAAAGCCGTACCGCTTGCGTAGTTCGCCGGTGGTAAAGGACACCACGTCGATGCAGCCCCACGGGGTGTAGCCCAGCAGGTCCACGCCGTCCAACTCCACGGCCTTTTTCATCTCCTCGATGTGGGCGCGCAGGTAGTCGATGCGGTAGCTGTCGTCACAGGTGTGGTCGGGCTGGAGTTTGTCGATGGCGCCGAAGCCGTTCTCCACGATAAACAGCGGCTTCTCGTACCGCTCGTACAGGGTGGCCAGTGCGTAGCGCAGGCCCACCGGGTCGATCTGCCAGCCCCAGTCGCTGGCCTTGACGTAGGGGTTCGGCACGGTGTGGGCATTGCCGCCGCTGATGCCGTCGCTCTCCACGGCCACGTCCGAACGCACCGCGTTGCTCATGTAGTAGCTGAAGCCCAGATAGTCCACAGCACCCTCGGCCAGAATGGCCTCGTCGCCCGGCTCCATCACCGGGGCAGTGCCCTCGCGCTCCCATTCCTTCTTAGCGTAGGCGGGGTAGTGACCGCGGCAGTGCACATCCGCAAAGTAGTAGCGCTCGTGCATGGATTCCAGCGCCAGCATCACGTCGTCCGGGTTGCAGGAGTAGGGATAGTACGGCACAAAGGAGCACATGCAACCGATCTGGAAGTCCGGGTTGATGGCATGGCCCTTTTTGACCACGAGGGCCGAGGCCACCAGTTCGTGGTGTACCACCTGATACAGGGCCTTCTTCTTGTTCTCGAACTGGGAGAACCGCACGCCGGAGTTGGTCCAGCCAAAGATGTCGTTGGTGGTGTTGCTCTGGTTGTTGATCTCGTTGAAGGTCATCCAGTACCTGACCTTGTGTTTGTAGCGCTCCATCACAGTGACGGCGTAGTGCACGAAGAAGTCGATGCACTTGCGGTTGTACCAGCCGCCGTACTCCTTGGCAAGGGCGTAGGGCATCTCAAAATGGCTCAGGGTGATCACCGGCTGGATGCCGTACTTGAGCAGTTCGTCAAACAGATCGTCGTAGAACTGCAGACCGGCCTCGTTGGGCTGCTGCTCGTCCCCGCGGGGGAAGATGCGGCTCCACGAGATGGAGGTGCGGAAACACTTGAAGCCCAGTTCGGCAAACAGCTTCACATCTTCCTTGTAGGTGTGGTAGAAGTCGATGCCCTCGTGGTTGGGGTAAAATTCGCCGGGCACAATGCCATCGGTGATGCGGCGGGCCACACCGTTGGCACCGCCGGTCATCACGTCGCTGACGGACGGGCCGCGGCCATCGGCGTTCCAGCCGCCTTCCAGCTGATGGGCAGCAACGGCACCGCCCCACAAAAAGTTTTCAGGAAGCATATTCTTTCTCCTTGGTCAAATGTATATCAGTTTTTCTGGGATTCTTTTTCGTCGCAGCCCACCACCTGCACCAGAACAATGGTGATGATAATGGTGGCCAGCACGCCGATCATCATGCCGGTAAAGGAAGAGGGATTGGCGTCGCTCATGGCGTTGACGGTGGTCAACAGGCCGGGCAGACCAGCGTATACATAGTACTTGGTGTTGAAGAAGCTGATGATCAGCGCACCGATGGCACCGCCGATGCAGCCGCAGACGAAGGGCTTCTTCAGGCGTAGGGTCACGCCGTAGATGGCGGGCTCGGTGATGCCGAAGATGCCGGTCAGGCCAGCGGACAGGGAAACGTTCTTGATGTCGGCCTTTTTGGTCTTGAGGAACACGCCGAAGCAGGCAGCAGCCTGTGCGATGACGGCGCAGGTCTGGAATGCCTGAAAGGAATCGCAGCCGTAGTTGGCAAAGTTGGCAAGGCACATGGGAGTGACGCCCCAGTGCACGCCGAAGATGACGAACACCTGCCAGATGCCGCCCACCAGAATGGCGGCCAGTGCGGGAACGTTGTTGGCAAGGAAGTTGTAGGCAGCAGCAATGGCGTTTGCCAGCACATTGGACACCGGGCCGATGACCAGAATAGTCAGGGGAACCATAACAATGGTGCAGATAAAGGGCACAGCCAGCGCCTTGATGATGTCGGGCAGATGCTCGTCCAGCCAGTGCTCCAGCCAGCTGAGCACCAGCACCAGGAACAGCGGCGGCAGCACGGTGGAGGTGTAGGTGGTCTGGCTCATGGGGAAGGCCAGGAACTTGATGACCTCACCGTCTGCGATGCGGGCAGCGATGGAAGCCCAGTCCGGGTTGACCAGCGCCATGCAGCACCACATGGCAATGAAGGTGTTACACTTGAAGTGCTTGGAAGCAGTGACGGCGATCATGACCGGCAGGAAGGTGAAGGGCGTCCAGCTGATGAAGCTGAGCACGGAATACGTACCGGTGGCCGCAAAAGCGGGGAAGAAGTGGGTAATGATGATCAGTGCGCCTTGCACCAGACCGGCTGCGGCCAGAATGTACACAAAGGGTGCGAACACGGCGGACATGGTGGCGATGATGCGGCTGCCGAGGCCCTGCTTGACTTCCGGCGCGGCAGCGGTGCTGTTGTCCAGATCCAGCAGCTGGGCCAGTGCTTCGTACACGTCCTTGGCATGGGTGCCGATGACCACCTGATACTGGCCGCCGCTTTCCATCACCTTGATGACGGCGGGCATCTCGGAGATCTGTTTGGTCACTTCGTCCGAGGGTGTTTCCCTCAGCACCAGACGCAGGCGGGTGGCACAGTGGGTCGCGCTGAGGATATTGTCCTTGCCGACGGCGGCACAGATGTCGGCGGCAAGCTTTGTGTAATCGCGGATTTTGTTTGCCATGATGTTCTCTCCTTTTCATCAGATCACGGGTTTGCCTTGTGTCCTCATTATACAGAGGAAAAACCGCATTGTCAGCTGATTTGATGCGCCAAAAAACAAAAATGTGCAGAAAAAACAGCTTGTTTTTTCTGCACATGGATACAAACATCTGTACAAATTGACGGAGCGTTTCTGCGGTCACTCCAGCAGGCGGTTGTACACCCGGCGGGCCAGTGCTTCCAGCAGGTAAAGTGCAGGCATCTGACTGGTCAGGTCGTAGCTTTCGGTGGTCACGCGGTGCACGGAACTGTAGTACGGCAGGGTGATGTCGGAAAGCTTTGCCGCAGAACTCTGGTCGGAACAGGTAATGGCGATCAGTCCGGCGTTTTTCTCCTTCAGCTGCCGGGCCAGATGCAGCACCTGCTTCGTTTCGCCGGATACCGAAAGAATGACGGCTGCGATGGTGGTGTTGGGCGTGACGGTGATGGGATAGAACGGGTCGGTCACGCCCAGCGCGAATTTGCCCAGATTGGACAGATACCGTGCACCATACTCGGCTATGCTGCCGGAATTGCCGATGCCCACCAGAAACACCCGCTCTGCCCGTGCGATCATACCGGCGGCTTCGTCCAGCGCTGCATCGTATTCCGGCGTGCCGACTTTCCACAGAAAGTTCTGCAACTCGCCCAGCGTGTCCGGCAGACGGGATCCCTGCGCGGAACCGGCCTGCTCCTTCAGCTTCCATTTGAATTGCGCATAACCGTCACAGCCCACCTTTTTGCAGAAGTGCAGCACTGTGGTGGTGGAAACGTGCGCTTCCGCTGCCAACTCCCGGATGCGCATGAAGGGCACCGTGTTCGGATGCTCGATGATGTACTGGTAGACCAGCAGTTCCAACTCGTTCAGATTTTTGATCTGCTGCGGGGTGAATAGTTCCATGAAAAGGCTCCCTCCTTGTCCCGATATCTGTCCTTATTATAGCAAAAGGAAGAACGGAAAAACAGGGCGAACATTTCCGTTTGCATTTTTAGCGCGGCTGTGCTATACCGTTTTATACTGACAGCATCAGTATGTGCGATCGTAGCTCAGCTGGATAGAGCCTTCATTCTGCTTTCCGAAGAAAACAAAAAATCCGAACCCTTCTCCTATCGAGAAAAGGTTCGGATTTTCATTGTTTGGTGCGATGGAAGGGACTCGAACCCCCGGCCTACTGATTCGTAGCGCACGCCGGGCGATTCCCTCAATTTTTGGAAGTTACGTTTTAACGTTATTTCTTTGCGATGTATCGCAGGTTTTGAACTTCGAGTTTCTGCACCCTTTGTCCGATTTTGCAACGATTTGCACCCTTTGCACGTTTTGAAACCGTGCAAAAACCGTGCAGAAACCGTGCACTTACTCCCGGACAAACTAAAAACCACTTCATCCGACAACGACTTGACGGCATTGGTTCGAGTGACCGCACACCATAAATCAAGTCTTGGAGGATACTATTATGACGAAATTGCTCTCCTGCCGCTACAACATGGACACCAACCGGGTGGAAGCCCGGTTCGAGGATGGCACCACTCTTGCCATCGACTGCATCGCCGTGGAGGACGAGTACGGCACCACCCCGGCACAGCGGGCAGAACTGGACTGGCTGCTGTATAATAAGCCCTTGGAGTATGCACAGATGGTGCTGAGAGGGGAGATGGGGCACTACCTGTCGCTGGGGTGTGACCACGGCAGACTGGAAGATTAATCCGCAGAAAACGCGCGGCAAAACCGCTAATCGCGCGGCGCGCGTTTTTCTTTCCACCTCTTGTCAGACTGAATTGCACGGCGTGCATTCCAGCGTGCGATTTCACTTTTCCGAAATTCAATCGTATTACAGTTTATTTTTGCAGGTTCTCACTTTCATGTCGCACCTTCCCACGCATGAAGAATGCACGCCCGTGCGATTTTTGTTCGCGGTTTATTCGCGGTCAGCCGGATTTATTCGCGCTTTTTTCGCGCGATTGCGCGTTTTCAGCGTAAATTCAGCGTAAACCATGCCAAGTCAGCGTATTTTCAGCGTAAATCCCGGGAAGTCAGCGTAAATAACCATTTACCATATATAATGATGCCCGCCCAGCTGTGGAAAAGCCACAGTGGGCGGGCATTCTGCGTTTTCAGATGGACTGGAATCCCTTGCCGATGATCTCGCTAGAGTTGACAATGGTCAGAAAGGCCTCCGGGTCCTCCCGGCGCAGGAAATCCCGCAGCAGCCCTGCCTGCCGCCGGGTCAGCGCCACCATAATCATGGTGCGGGGCTCGCCGGTGTACACGCCGGTGGCGTTCTGCTGGGTCGCTGTGCGTCCCAGTGTTTCCGTAACGAAATGCCGGATGGGCTCCGGCCTTGAGGTGATGACCGTACACACCTTGCGGAGATTCAGGCTCTCGATAGCTGTATCCACGATGGTGCTGCGCCCGATGAGTCCCAGCACGCAGTACATCCCGGTCTGCGGGCCGTAGAGGTAAGCCGCAAACAGCACTGTGCCGATATCGCTGAGCAGCAGAGCCCTGCCGATCTCCACCTTGATGTACTTGTGCAGGATCATCGCCACGATCTCGGTGCCGCCGGTGGATGCCCCGATGTTGAATACGATGCCGCTGGCAATGGCAGGCAGCGCCACCGCAAAGCACAGCTCCAGAAGAGTGTCATCCGTCAAAGGCTGCGACACGGGAAACATCTTTTCGCACATACTGGAATAAAAGCTGAGCATGAAGGAGGAGTACAGTGTCCAACCCATGGTCTTTATGCCCAGAAAGACGCAGCCCAGCACATCCAGCACCGCATTGGTGATCCACATAAAGGTGCTGACGCTCAGAGCCGGAAAGCAGGTGGCCAGAACGATGGAAAGACCGGTGGTGCCGCCAAATACAAAGTGGTTGGGCGCACAGTAAAAGTTCAGTGCTACTGCATAGATGATAAGTCCCAGATTCAGCAGCAGAAAAAAGCGTGCGCCGCTCCACAGCTGTGCTGGGGTCAGGTTTTTGCGCAGACCGTTCTTGATCGCTTCCATCTCAGTCCAGATGCTCCTTTACATCCATCAGCTGGGTGATGATGCAGTCTGCGGCGGACTGGTCCAGCGGCTCGCCGTGGCGGGGCTTCAGTGCCAGAACCTTTAATCCTGCCGCCTTTGCGGAGGCGATACCCGTGGGAGAATCCTCCACCGCAATGGCCTTGTCTGCCGTCAGCCCCAGTGCATTCAGCGCCTTGAGATAGATGTCCGGTGCAGGCTTATGGGCGGCGCAGTCCTCGCCGCTGAAAGCAAAATCCACCATGGCTTTCAAGCCGCCCTCCGTGAGCATCTTCATGATATCCGGTGCTGCGCTGGAGGACGCCACCGCCACCTTCAGCCCCCGGCTGCGCAGCGCATTCATCAGCGGCTCTGCCTGCGGGTCGGTAAGCTTGCCGTAGGGGGTGGGGCGAGCCTTGCGGTACTCCCGGTAAGCCATCAGCATCTCCTGACGGCGCACAGGGTCGTTGGGGACAATGGCTTCCCAGATGGCTTTTTCGTTAGAGCCGATGAAGTTGCCCTCCGGGATGGGGATGCCGTTTTCCAGCAGAAAGTTTTTACGGCGGTTCTCGTAGTAATATTCCGTATCTGCCAGCACCCCATCCATATCAAAAATCACTGCTTCAATCATTCTTCATTTCCCTCTTCATCAAAAAAGGGGAGGGGCAAGCCCCTCCCCCAAGCATGGGTCTATTGATCCCAGTCGATCGCTTAGTACTCCAGCTTCCACATATAGCGGCGCAGGGTCAGCGGATGCTGACGGACGTAGGACAGCTCCTCAGCATAGACGCGGAACACGGCGGTGTGCATCAGCGGGTTGAAGTAGGTGATGACGCTGCTGTCCACAGCATTGCCCAGACCGTAATCCTTTGCATCCACAACGGTGGTCAGAGCATCGAAGCGGTGCAGGAAGGTCAGTGCGCGGGCATCCACGGGACGGGTCTTGCCGTCGTTCATCAGCAGGATGAAGGGCACGTCCTTGTCCACGATCTCGAAGGGGCCATGGAAGAACTCGCCGCTGTGGAAGGAGCCGGAGTTGACCCACTGCATCTCCATCATCAGGCAGATGGAGGTGGAGTAAGCGACCTCCATGGAAGCGCCGCTGGACATGACGTAGACGACGGGAGCGTCCTTGTACTTCTCAGCGAACTCCTTGGCAGACTTGCGGGCAGAATTGGCAGCGTTCTCAGCAGCCTCGAACACGTTGGTCAGACCCTCGATCATCTTGTCGTACTTGTCGAAGCCCTCCACCTGCTGCAGGATCTCCACAGCCAGTGCCAGAACGTAGCCCATCTTCTCCAGCTTGGCGGCGTAGTTGGCCTCAAAGCCGTGAACGATGGTGTAGTCAGCTTCCTTGGTCAGGGCAGAACCGGCAGCGTGGGTAACGCTGACAACGGTTGCACCGGCGGCCTTTGCCACGCTGTTGGCCTTGACGGTCTCAGGGGTGCTGCCACCCAGAGAAGCGGTGATGACCACGGTGGTGTCGCCCAGCCAATCGGGGGTATCGTAGTTGAACTCGTTGGCGGTGTAGTGTGCCACACGCAGCTTCTTGCTGCAGTTTGCCAGGAAGTACTTTGCGGGGTACAGCTCTGCCTTGGAAGCACCGCAGCCAACAAAGGCCACGTTCTCCACGTTGTGCTTTGCCACGATGTCTGCCACGATGGACTTGACGTTTGCCAGATCAATGTTATACATAATGCAATCCTCCAAATTATTTTTCTTTTTGTTCTGATGAATCACAAATTACAGGCGTACGGATATCTATGTAAGCCGGAAACCCGGTTACACCAACAGACCAAGGGCGTTGATGGCAACACCGCCCACGATGCAGATGCCCAGCAGCCAGCCGGTCTTGACCTTTTTGCGGATCAGGGTGTACATCAGCATCACGATGCCAAGGTTCAGAAGGTTCGGCAGAATGCTGTTCAGCACATCCTGCAGCACCAGACCGGTGCTTGCGAAGGTAATGGGGGTAGTCAAACCCACCATGCTTGCCACCATGGCACCAATGACCATCAGGCCTACGATGCCGCAGACGTACATCAACTTGTCCATCATGCCGCCGTTGAGCTTGGTCAGGTACTTGCTGCCCATGGTGTAGCCCAGCTTACCGGCAAACCATGTGACCAGCACAGAGGGGACGATGGAGATGATCATAGCCAGAATGGGGCCCAGAACGCTGCCCTGCTGTGCCAGAGAGATGCCCAGACCAAAAGCGATCAGGCGGACAGTGCCCTGGAAGAAGGAGTCGCCCACGCCGGACAGGGGGCCCATCAGCGAGGTCTTGACGGCGTTGATGGTCTCCGGATTGAAGTTCTCACGGTCGGCGGCGTACTGCTCCTCCATGGAAGCAGCCAGACCCAGCGTAAAGGCACTGGTCTGGGGGGTGCAGTTGTAGAACGCCATCTCACGCTCGTAGGCTTCCTTTTTGTGCGCCAGCTGCTCGGGGTCGTTCTCGTTGGGGTACAGCTCGTCCAGCGTGGGAGCGATGCCGTACAAAAAGCCCATGTTCATCTGACGTTCGTAGTTCCAGGAGGCCTGAATGTTCAGGGAGCGCCACATGAACTGGAAGTATTTCTTGAAGTCGCTGCGCTTTGCAGTCTTGGTTGCGTTGCTCATTTCAGCTTCCTCCTATCAAAGATCGTCGTCATCTTCCAGCGGGTCGTAGTCCGGGTTGGCAGCAGCTGCACCGGCAGCGGCTGCGGCAGGTGCGCCCTTGCCATACTTCAGGCCGGTCAGGATCACAGCCAGAATTGCGGCAAAGATTGCCACAGCGGTGATATCCAGACCCAGATAGCCCACAAAGAAGAAGCCCAGCAGGAAGTAGACGGTCAGGTCGCGGTTGAGCATGGTGGACAGCAGCAGGGCAATACCGTAAGCGGTAAGGAACTTACTGCCGAGGTTCAGGCCATCGGTCAGCCATGCGGGGATGAAAGCCACGATCTTCTGCACCAGATCCGTGCCGAAGTAGACGGACAGGAAGATGGGGATGAAGTACATCAGGCTGTACAGCACTGTGCCCCAGACGATGTGCATGCTCCATGCCTTGCGGAACTTGCCTTCTGCAATGGCGTGGTCGGCAACGTGGGTCAGGTTGGACAGGATGGTGCGCATCAGCACGCCCAGCATCTGGCCCAGAACAGCGATGGGGATGGCCAGTGCCAGTGCAGTCTCGGCAGAAGCATCGGTCAGGATGGCAAAAGCTGCGCAGATGATGGCAGCCATGTTCATGTCCGGGGGTGCTGCTGCGCCGATGTTCACGATGCCAAGGCTCATCAGCTCGATGGATGCGCCAAGGGTCAGGCCGGTCTGCAGATCACCTAGAAGCGCACCGACGATGGTGCAGGTGATGAGCGGACGCTCGAAGTTCATGCGGCCCAGAATGCGCGAGTCCAGAATGCAGAACACGCCAACCAGACCCAGAAGCAGTGCGGTAACAAACATGGGTCAATTCCTCCTTCTTATCTCCTTACGATCAGGTGTGATCGATGGGTACTACTTTAAAGGTGGGGGTCTGCTGGCTGTAGATCTTAATGCCCATATCCAGCAGCTTCTGGGTGTCTGCCTGCTCCTCCGGGGTCAGGAATACCGACTGGTCAAAGGCCACGGAGCCGGGCTTGTTTGCCACAGCGCCGTAGTTGATCTCTTTGATCTTGGGGTATGCCTGGCAGAACTTGAGCAGCGCAGCGGTGTTGCCGAAGATCATCATGATCTTCTCGTCCAGCTGCTCCACCTTTGGCATCTTGGCGATGGCCTTGTCCACCGTAAAGATGTTCACCCGGACACCGGCAGGCTTGCTTAGCAGCAGGGCGGACTTTTTCATCTCGTCGCTGGCAGCGTCATCGTCCACCACGATGATGCGCTGTGCGCCCACATGGCCGGTCCACGAGAATACCACCTGACCGTGCAGCAGGCGGTAGTCCAGACGTACTAATTTGATCATAGGTCATCCTCCTCATCTTGGGCTGCGTTTTTCAGCAGCAGGTTGCAATCAATGATCTGCGCCTTGGCATCTGCAATGCACTCGGCCAGTTCGTCCTGTGTCAGGGCTTCGTCGTTGGAAGCAAGGGTCAGCACCAGAGAAGCGTTCATGCCGCAGATCAGGTGCACCGCCGGATACTCCGGCAGCAGGGTCAGCATCTCGTTGTTCACGCTGCCGCCCATCACATCGGTCACGATGTACACAGCATCCTCTGCTGCAAAGCCATCCAGCAACCGGCGTGCCGCCACCGTGATAGGCTCGGTCTCATCCCGCAGGGTGGCAAGGGCATAAAGGTTCGGCAACTCACCAAGGATCATCTGCACGGTGTCCTTCATTCCGGCGGACAGCCCTCCGTGCGAAGCAAGAATGATTCGGTTCATACGCATCCACGACCTTTCTTGTGTTTCCTTCATCTCTTCGACGTCTGTATTATCCTATTCGTTATAGACGTCATAATCGTCATGTACATAGTACCACATTTTGCACAGACGTCAAGAGGTTTTTCTAAAAAAATCTTTACTTTGGTAAAGTGCACAAAGCATCTCCCCTATATTTTAGCAGTTTCACCAACAATTCTCCTTGGAACGACAAAAAGAGCGTCTTTTCCGGGTGGAAAAGACGCTCTTGGGGGACAGAATTCTGCCCTTAAAACTCAAACATATACCGGCTTCCAATGTAATACTGCCGCCCGATGCACAGCGGGTGGTCATATTGGTCATGGAAGTAGGCGTTCAGATACAGCAGCGGCTCGCCCAGCGAAAGGTTGAGCAGCTGTGCCTGTTCTGCTGTGGCTCGCACTGCCTCGATACGCTGGCGGGAGGTCGTTGCAGGGCGCAGCCCGGAGATGTGCTCAATGGCGTCAAACATGGAAACATCATTGAGGTTCTCGCTCATCAGGCTCTTATAAGGCTCGTAGGGCAGGAACAGGTTCTCCAGAAAAACCGGCTGACCATCGGCGGTGCGCAGACGCTGGATATAGATGAGCAAGGCTTCCGGGCCTACATGGAAGAAGGCTTCCTCATCCTTACGCACCGGCACGATCTGACGGTTCAGCAGCCGGGCACCCGGCTCCATGCCGTTTTCTTTGCAGATCTCCGTAAAGCTGGCAGCACCTCTGCCGCTGGTAAACTTGCGATGGATGCGGGGCTTACTGACAAAGGTGCCCCGCCCCTGCATTTTGACCAGATACCCTTCGGCGCACAGTTCTTCCACGGCACGGCGCACCGTGATGCGGCTGACCGAATACTCCGCGCTCAGTTCCGGCTCCGGAGGGATCTTTTCGTTGGTTTTGTACTTGCCGCTCTCGATCGCGGCACGAATGTCATCCTTTACCTGCTGGTAAAGCGGGACGACAGCACTATCATTGATCGCCATGAAATACCTCACCCTCAAATTGAGTATATCGTTATAAACATTATATTCATCTTATGGCTATGATAGTGCATATTCCGCGAATTGTCAAGTAAAACTTGCAGTCAATTTTTTGTGCGAGGTAACGGATGCGCCCCGTGCTGCACAGGGCACCCCATTTTCCAGTGCCCTGCCGGGAAGAATCCAAAGAGCGGCGGAACGCTCGTTGGCACACGACTTTGCTTGCAAAGTCTAGTGTGTTACACCTTGGTTCCGGCTGATGCGGAAAAGGGGCTGCGAGAGGCTCCGGCAAGCACCTGTTCTGCGGCAGAAGGATGCGCAGATGGGCGTGGCAGTTGACGGTCTCCGCCCACCCAGCGCAGGCTTGCAGAGGAACCAATGGTGTACGTTTTCCTTCCTGCCGCAGCAGCGTTTCTCCTATAAGCCGCAAGGCAAATGATCAACGTCTGTGCTTTCCCCGGTTGCCTGCAAGTGTCCCCGGTTTCAGCATTGCCGTTTTATAAAGAATCTTCTTTATCAGCTTTCTTTCATCTTCTGTCAGCTTATCGTAGTTGATGCCGATTGCCTTCAATGCCGTTCGGATCTTCTTTTCATCCGCAGACCCTTCAAGTTTCTGTGCATCCTCCAGTTCCTTCATCAAGTTATCGACCATTGAACCATCCGAAGTGGTCTTGTCCTTGCGGTGTTCCGTCTTGATGTTCTTCAGGATAGCCACCAACTCGTCATACAAGACCCGACCAAAGTACTCATCTTCATCGATCTGCCCCAGCTTCAAGGTGCTCATGTATAGATCGTTTTCATCTGCTGCATACTTCTTTTTCAGCATTTGCCGGGTCGCTTCCAGACCAGCATTGAGGTTTTGAATGTTTGCGCTGACATATCCATCCACATAGATTTCCAGATCGGTCATGAACCGCCGGAAATTCTCATGCACGATCAGTTCGCACAGCAGCCGATGATTGAATTTTCCATTCCTTAATACGTCCACTGCGCCGTCGCTCAGATGCAAGTCCGAAAGGACTGCATCTGGGCGTTTTTTGTTTTCCGTCACACCCAGCAGGTAGTCGGTGGTCACGCCATAGAACTCAGCCAGTGTTGTCACGGCGTAAATGCTGAGGTCGGTCACATCGTCGCTTTCGTATTTCGACAGTGCCGATTTGGACAGACCCGTCTGCTCTGCCAGCGTTTCCAACTTCAGATTCCGCTCCACACGCAGGTCTTTGAGCCGTTCTCCCAGTGTCAGCTTGATATTCATGGTCGCACCTCCGATGTTTTTTGCACAGTATACCACTTCCGGCGGTTCCTGTCCATAAACGTGGAATTTTGCAGTTTCTACACCTGTTTTCCGACATTATGGATATACGGCACAGCAGCCATTGCGGTGCTATCCTATAGACAGAAAGAAAACATATAACTCCCCAGCAGCGAACATATTAAAGGCTTCCCGCGAAAGCCCTCTGAAATATCTTTCATAACAGGACCTTGACAACAGAATGACCGTCCGAACTGCCCAGACCGCCAAGACCTCCCATCGGGGGAGCGAGCGCCCTGCATGGGGCCGACACAGAGTCCAAAAAGATTTCCTGTCGGGAGGCAGCAAGGGAGACCGGCTTCACCGAAGTTCCCATTTGGGGAACACCGGTGATTTTGAACGTGGCAGGAATCAAAATGATCCGTACCAAAACCTTTGACCAAAGGAGAAATTTTGAGTTTATATCAAAAGATCAAGTCCGCCATCACCGTTCGGCAGGTGGGAGAGATGTACGGCATGGAGCCCGACCGCCATGGCATGGTGTGCTGTCCCTTCCATTCCGACAGCGACCCCAGCATGAAGCTGAACGACACCTATTATTATTGCTTTGGCTGCGGAGCCAACGGAGATGCCATCGACCTCACCGCCAAGCTGTTCGACCTAACCCCCCGGCAAGCCGCCGAGAAGCTGATAACTGACTTCGGGCTTGACCCGGACAAGCCGCCCGCCAATGCCATCGCTCTGCCGCCGCCCAAGCGTGGCCTGACGGACGAGCAGTGGGCAGACATCGCCTACTGCCTGCGGGTGCTGACCGATTATCTCGACCTGCTGCACGACTGGCAGGAGCGTTACAAGCCCGCCAGCCCGGAAGAACCGCTGGACGAGCGGTTCGTGGAAGCCCTCCACATGACCGAGACCATCGAGCACCTGACGGACTGCGTTGCATTTGGAACGCCCCAGCAGAAGGCCGCTGCCGCCGCACAGCTGCTGTCCGGGTCGTACCTGCTGATGCTGGAAGAGCGCACCGACCGCCTTGCTCTGGCGAAGTGCGCCTGATAATTTATTCACCTGAAGTGGTAGGTCTCACCGTGAGACCCGCCACTTCACTTTTCTAAAGGAGAACCACCCTATGAAGAAAAACATTTCCCGCAACCCCTTATGGCCGGACTGGTACAACGGCAAGAAAATCGATGAAGTCCAGTTTGGCCGTGCCTTTCTGGAACAGTGGCCGCTGAAATGCGTCAACGGAACGCTGTACACGCTGGACGGCCCGGTGGAGGACGAGAGCGAGATCAAGCAGCGCATCTTGGAGAACATCGAGGAATATGTCACCTCCGGCCTGTCCAAAAAAGTCACCAACATTCTGGAGACCATCAGGCTGCTGGCCTTTTCCGACCCGTTCCCCATCGAGCAGGACTGCATCCACCTCCAGAACGGCGTGTACCATCTGCCGGACGGCTCTTTTCAGGAGAGCCGCCTGTTCTGCCAGAACCGCCTGCCTGTGAAGTACGACCCCAAAGCTGCCACCCCTGACCGCTGGCTGACCTTCCTGCACGAGCTGCTGGACGATGCCGACATCCCCACCTTGCAGGAATATCTGGGCTACTGCCTGATCCCCAGCACTAAAGGGCAGAAGATGATGCTCATTGTCGGCAAGGGCGGCGAGGGCAAGTCCCGCATCGGGCTGGTGCTCAAGCGACTCATGGGAGATGCCGCCAGCAACGGCAGCGTCCAGAAAGTGGAGAACAACCGCTTTGCCCGTGCCGATCTGGAACGCCGCCTGCTGATGATCGACGATGACATGGACATGAACGCCCTGCCCAAGACCAACTATATCAAGACCATCGTCACCGCCGAAGCCAAGCTGGACTTGGAGCGCAAGGGTGTCCAGAGCTACCAGCGGGACATTTACGCCCGGTTCCTCTGCTTCGGCAACGGTGCGCTGACCTCGCTGTATGACCATTCGGACGGCTTCTTCCGCCGCCAGCTCATCCTGACCACCAAGGACAAACCCACCGACCGCATGGATGACCCTTTCCTTGTCGAAAAGATGTGTGCCGAGTTGGAGGGCATCCTGCTCTGGTGTCTGGAAGGGCTGCACCGGCTGGTGCAGAACAACTTCCGTTTCACGGTCAGCGAACGTGCCGCTGCCAACGTGGACACCATCAAGCGCAGCAGCAACAATGTCATTGACTTCATGGAATCCGAGGGCTACTTCCGCTTTAAAGCGGACTACTCCATCAGCTCCAAGGAGTTCTACGACATCTATAAGCAGTGGTGCGAGGACAACGCCTGCCACAGCGTATCGGCGATCCGTTTCAGCGCGGAACTGCGCCAGAATGACCGCCGCTATAACCTTGAAGCCACCAACAACATCTACCTGCCCGGTGGCCGCAGGGTGCGGGGTTTTGTAGGCATCGAACCGCTTGTCCACCCCTGCCCGTAAAAAGTGCATTTTTTCACGGAAGAAGTTCGTACAACCTGTACGGTCTGTACTTGTACGCATCTGTACGGCGAATTGAAGCAGATTAAAACGAATTATCGTTTATATTTCGGATTTCCGTACGTCGTACGAACCGTACAGGTTATTTGAAGTTCGTACAGATTTTTTGTACACCCCAAGAAGGAGCGTGATCTATGAAAGCCCAATATGGCATTTTAAGGTTCAAAAAGTACAAGGGGCCTGCCATCAGCCCCATCGAAGCCCACAACGAGCGCACCAAGGAGCAGTACGCCAGCAACCCGGATATCGACACGAACCGGAGCCGCTACAACCTCCATCTGGTGCAACCGCAGGGCAGATACCGGGAAGAAGCCGACCACATGATAGCTGCCGCCCACTGCCGTGTCCGCAAGGACAGCGTGCGGGTGGTGGAGGCACTTGTCACTGCCAGCCCAGAGTTTTTCAAGGATAAGACCAACCGGGAGATCAGGGCGTACTTTGCGTACGCCCTGAAATTTTTGGAGGGCAGACAGTGCCCGGATACCTTTCTCTCTGCTGTTGTCCACATGGACGAGAAAACGCCCCACCTGCACCTCTGCTTCGTGCCCCTGACCGCTGATGGGCGGCTGAGTGCCAAGGAGATCATCGGCAACCGAAAGAACCTTGTGAGGTGGCAGGACGAGTTCTGGCAGCACATGGTCAAGCAGTACCCGGAGCTGGAACGGGGTGAAAGCGCCAGCCAGACCGGGCGGGAGCACATCCCGCCCCGCATCTTCAAGGAGATGACCCAGCTGACCAAGCAGAAGGAGCAACTGGATGCCCTGCTGGTGGGCATCAATCCCTTCAACGGCAAGAGCCGTGCGGCGGAGATCAGCAAAGTGCTGGACAGCTATATCCCCAACGTAGCACGGATGAAGGACCAGCTGCGAAAGTACAACGTAGCCTTCACCAAGACCGCCGCCGAAAACGAAAAGTTGAAAGAGAAAAACAAGACGCTCTCTGCCTCGCTGGACAAAGCGAAGGAAGGGAGCGTCTTGAAGCGTCTGGAGGATGCCAAGCTGCGGCAGGACTATGAAGCCGCCCTGAAAACGCTGGACAGCATCCCGCCGGAGGTCATTCGATTCTACGAAAACCGCACGCAGGAACCTGTGGTGCGCCATGAAGTATAAGGAGAAAAGCATATGGATATGAATTTTGAGAAGAACGCATCTGTGAAATTTGAAGATTATACGAAAAAATTCTTGCAGTCGGACTCTGTTCCGGCTACAATGGAGGTGGTCACTCAAACCAATGCCGTCAAGTCTCCGACCAACAGCCCTGAGACCACTAAGCTGGTGTACACGGTAAAAGAGATCGCACAGATGCTGGCCATCAGCCAGCGTGCCGCCTACAACCTGTGCAACAGCACCACCGAGTTCCGTGTCCTGCGGGCAGGCGGAAGCATCCGCATCCCGAAGGACAGTTTCGATGCATGGCTCTACCGGGCAGCTTGATAAGGAGGCAAATCTATGGCATATATCACGAAACGCGGCAGCTCTTACAGTGTCCGCTACACCTATCAGGACGAGCACGGCAAGAGTTGCGACAAATGGGAGAGCTTTCCCACCAAAGAGGAGGCGGTCAAACGCCAGAAGCAGATCGAGCATGAGCTGGCGACCGGCAATTTCCTGATCCCGTCCACGGTGACGGTGGCAGAGTTCCTGATGGACTGGCTACCCAAGCAGTGCAGCAAGCACAAGTGGGCACCGAAAACCTACCAGTCCAATCTGGCGCTCATCCAGAACCTCATCATCCCCTATATCGGGGAGATGCAGATGCAGAAGCTGCGGCCTTACCACATCGAAGCCCTGTATGACACCCTGAGCAAGACCCCCTGCGGGCAGTATGTGGGCGGCAAGCGGCGAGACCTCTCGCCCAAGCAGCAAAAGCGCACCCTCTCCGGCACTACCCTCCATGAGGTCCACCAACTGCTGCACAATTCCTTTCTGCTGGCGGTGGAGTGGGGCATCCTCATCAAAAGCCCCGTCCCGGTGGAAGCGCCCAAAAAGACCACCCAAGAGCGCAGCATCTGGGAGGTGGAGGAGATGCGGGCAGCGCTGGACAGCATGGAGGACCCCATCCTGCATCTGGCGGTGCACCTGACGCTGGTGGGTGCGCTGCGGGAAGGGGAGGTGGCAGGTCTGACCCCGGAGGACATCGACTTTGATGCTGCCAACGGCATGGGCACCTTCACCGTCAACCGTTCCATGCAGCGGGTGCAGAAGGACACGCTGGCGCAGGTGGACAAGGGCTGCATCCTCCGCATCTTCCCGGACAAGCTGGAGGGCAGCAAAACCTCCCTCATCCTGAAAGACACCAAGACCGAGGCTTCCTGCCGCACCATCTTCATGACCGCCGCCCTGCGGGAGGAGCTGAAGCAGTGGCTGGAACGGCTGAAACGGGAAGAAGCCCTCGACCCGGAGCGCTACCGCAGCAGCGGGATGCTGCTGCGACTGCCCAACGGTCTGGCGGTGGAGCCGGTGCTCATCCGCAAAAAGTTCCTCAAGTGGCAGGATGCCCACCCGGAGTTCCCGCGCATCGTCTTTCATGGGCTGCGTCACTCCAGTGCCACCTACCAGTTGATGATCTCCGGCGGCGACATCAAGGCGGTGCAGGGGACTACCGGTCACGCCAGTGCGGATATGCTGGTGAACACTTACGCCCATATCCAGCAGTCCTCCCGTGTGGAGCTGGGCAAGAAGTTTGAAAGCGGCTTCTATGCCAAGCCCGACACCCCCAGCCCGCAGGCTGTACCCGCCGCAGGTGAACCCACCATCTCCATGACGGCTCTTTTGGAATTGCTCAAGGATGCCGACCCGGAAATGAAGGCAAAACTCCGCCTGGCACTGCTCACCTGATGCAAAAAAGGGCACTGATTGCAATGCAATACAGCGCCCTACATCATCGGACATGGATAACACCCACCGTGCAAAAACCGTGCAGAAACCGTGCACCCATGGCTTACAAAACAAAAAAGCCATGAAATCTTTCGATTTCACGGCATTTTCTGGTGCGATGGAAGGGACTCGAACCCCCGGCCTACTGATTCGTAGTCAGTCACTCTATCCAGCTGAGCTACCAACGCATACGTTCCGTTCGGAACATGATGTATTTTATCACTCAGACTGGGTTTTGTCAACCGTTTTTTGCAAATATTTTTATCTTTTTCAAAAAGCAGCATTTTTTATGATTTTTCTTGTATCGTTTTTGTCGTTCTTGTGCTATAATAGCCTTACTATATGTTTTTAATCTGTGTCCGTGCAGGGGTACAGGAGCTTTGCGGGCAGCACCGCGTGGAGGCTGCGCCGCCGGGTTTTCTCTGCAGCGAGACACCACGGAGGGTAGATCCTATGAAACTGGTAAGCGTGGAAACTCCCGAAAAGAGTGTCTGCAAAATGACCTTCAGCGCCAGCCCCGAAGAGCTGGAAGCTGCATCCAACGCCGTTTACGAACGCACCCGCGCCTCCTATACGATCCGCGGCTTCAAGAAGGGCGAAGCGGACCGCGCACAGATCGAGGCTGACCGCGGCGAGCACACCTTCTGGTACGATGCCATCAACGATCTGATGGACAAGGACGTGCCCGCGCTGTATGATGCCGCCATGGCAGAGCACGGCTTTGTGGCTGTTGACAATCCTGTGTACGATCTTGTGAGCGTGAAAAAAGACGAGGGCTTTGTGGCCACTGCCACTGTTGCCCTGCAGCCTGAGCTGAACCTGACCAAGACCACCGGCTTTACCGCCGAGTGCGTCACCCCGGAAGTGACCGACAAGGAGATCGACAATGTGCTGGAGCGCCGCCGCGCTGCTGCCGCTGAGCTGGTGCCGCACAAGGGTCCGGCCGTAAAGGGCAACATCGTACATATCGATTACGAAGGTCTGCTGGAGGGCAAGCCCTTCCAGGGCGGCACCGCAAAGAACCAGGCCGTCCAGTTGGGCAGCGGCCGCATGATCCCCGGCTTTGAAGAGGGCATTCTGGGCCACAAGGCAGGCGAGGAATTCGAGATCTTCGTCACCTTCCCGAACCGTTACCACGCAAAGGATCTGGCCGGTAAACCCGTCGTGTTCAAGATCAAGCTGATCGACGTATGTGTGCGCCAGATCCCTGCTCTGAACAGCGACTTTGCCAAGAAGGTTGCCAATGTGGACACCATGGACGAGCTGCGTGCACAGGTCAAGCAGCAGCTGCACGACGGCAAGCACGCCGGTGCGCTGAACCGTGCCAAGGATCAGATCCTGACCCAGCTGGCCGATGCTTCTGAGGGCGAACTGCCCAGCGTGCTGGTGGAGACCACCTACCAGCAGCAGATGGAGCAGATCCAGCAGCAGCTGCAGATGCAGCGCCTGAGCCTGGATCGCTACCTGAGCCAGATCCACGAGACCCGCGAGAGCTTTACCGCCAAGGTGCGCTCTTCTGCCGAGAAGACCGCCCGTGTGCACATGGCTCTGCTGCAGATCGCGCAGCAGGAAAATCTGGTACCCACCGAGGAAGATATCGATAAGGCTCTGGCCGCTCGTGCAGAGCGCGCCAAAAAGACGCTGGAAGAGATCAAGGAAAAATCCGATATTCCCGCCATGCGCCGCAGCGAAGGCATCCGCAAGGCTGCCGACTGGGTGATCGAGCACTCCACCATTGAAGAAAAGTAAGTTCTGATACAGAGAAGGCCCGTGCAGTTTCCAGCTGCACGGGCTTTCTTTTTTCATTTGAAGGGCAGGGGATATCAGCTCAGAAGGTTGAATCCCATAATGACCACGCCCAGCACCACCAGCACAATACCGGTGGCACGGTTCAGAGTCTTGGGGTCTGCCTTATTGGCAAACACAGCGGCAATGCGCGCCCACAGCAGGGTGAACACCACGCACAGCGCCCAGACGAACCAATTGGGCGCACCGCCGATCATGAAGTGGGAGACAGCACCGGTCAGAGCGGTGAAGGCCATAATGAACACGCTGGTGCCCACGGCGGTCTTCAGCTCGTAGCCCAGCACACTGGTGAGGATGAGCAGCATCATCATGCCGCCGCCTGCGCCGATGAAGCCGCAGATGAAGCCGATGAGCACACCGCACACGATGGACTGGATGGCACGCTTTTTGGCGCTGACACCCTGCATAGCTTCCTTGGTCGTCATGACCGGGCGCACAATGAACTTGATGCCCAGCAGGAAGGTCATGAACACCGAGAAGCCGCCCATGGTGGCCGAGGGCACCTTGCTAGCCACCCAGCTGCCAACTACCGTGAACAACAGCACACTTACCATCATGATAAGGCCGTTGCGGATGTCCAGATTTTTGTTTTTATGATAGGTATAGGCCGAGACGGCACTTGCCAGCACATCCGAAGAAAGAGCGATGCCCACCGCCATGTAAGGGTCCATGTGCAGGAAGGTGATGAGCATGGGGCTGATAACTGCAGCCGCACTCATACCGGCAAAGCCGGTGCCAAGGCCGGCCCCCATGCCGGCAAAAAAGGTGACAAGAACCGTAAACAACACGTTCATTTTATGCGTTCTCCTTTATAATTTCGTCCAGATTTTTCCCGATCAGCTCCATGGTCCGGAAAAAGACCTCCTGATCGGCTGGCTCCACATGATCCAGCAGGCGCTTGAAAAAGGCATTCTGCACCACACGCCCCTTGCGGATGATCGGGTCTGCCTTGCCGGTGCAGAGAAGCTTCGTTTTGCGGCGGTCGCCGACCACAGCGTACCGTTCCAGATACCCTTCCTGCACCAGCTTATCCACATTCATGGAGACGAGGTTCGCCTTGATATGCCGCACCTCCACGATATCCCGGGCCGTTTTATAGTCCGGGTTGTTGGCAAGGAACAGCAGGATGTCCAGCGCCGTCTGTGACAGGCCAAGCTCCTGACACAGCGGTTTGCAGACGGCATTGTACGCCTGCGCGGTCTTGATGGAAAATTCGATATTCGGGTTCACAGCAGGCCAGTCCTTTCATCTTTGAATGATTCATTTTTGAAGTATTATAGTGCAGATGAGGAGAGTTGTCAAGTGGGAACTCCCTCAGTCGCGGCTTACGCCGCACCAGCTCCCTCAAGGAGGGAGAGAGCAAACCCTCTCAGGCGCTCCCGCGCCAGCTCCCCCGAAGGGGGAGCTTTTTGTCATCTTCCGGTCAGCACAAATAAAGCTCCCCCTTCGGGGGAGCTGGCGAACGCAGTGAGCCTGAGAGGGTTCTTCCCGCCGCGCGGCTGTTTCCGCAGGAAATCAGCGCGGCAGATGCTGTTTTCCTCCACGACCCCACCCGTGAAAACGCAATGCCGGGCGGTCCGCAGACCGCCCGGCATTGCTCTATTATAAATAATTCTTCCGCTGATGATACGCAAAGCAAAGCGGCGCGCATTCTAAATCGTCATGCTGTCGTCAGGCTTCCGGCTGTGCCGTGCCCGCAGACTTCTGCGCCGCAATGAACTCGGCTGCATCGTCCGGGATGTCGTCCAGATCATCGTCGCTGCCAACATCCACGTTGAGCGGCGGCTTCTTGAACAGGATATCGTACAGCACCGGAACGATATACAGGGTCATCAGGGTGGCGTAGCTCAGGCCGCAGATGATGACGATGGCCATGCCGCTCATCAGCTGGCTTGCCATATCGCCGCTGAACACCAGCTGCAGCATGGCCAGCACGGTGGTCAGGGTGGTCATAAGGATGGGGCGCATACGGGTCTTGCCGGTAGCCACCAGCGCAGCGCGGCGCTCCATGCCGCCAATGCGCAGCTGGTTTGCATAGTCCACGAACACGATGCCGTTGTTGACAACAGTGCCCATCAGCACGATGAAGCCCATCAGGGAGATCATGGTGAGCTGCTGGCCGGTGATCAGCAGGCCCAGCAGGCCGCCGGTAAAGGCCAGCGGCACCGTGAACAGCACGATGAAGGGGGACAGCAGGCTCTGGAACTGTGCCACCATGACCAGATATACAAAGGGCAGGGCCAGAGCCATCCACTGCACCATTTCGTTCACCATGTAGTCGGTGCCCTCGGTCTCGCCGCCCAGCGTGGTGCTGCAGCCCTCCGGCATCTCACCGCTGGCTGCGTACTCATCCAGCTTCTTCTGCAGCACGCGGGACTGCACCATGGTGTTGTAGCCCTTCAGCGTATCCGCCGTAACGGTGACAAACTCGGTCTGGTTCTCGCTGGTAATGGCATCCGGTGCGGTGCCGGTGGTCCAGCTGGCGATATCGTTCAGGGTGCAGGTACCATTGGTCACTGTGCCGTCTGCCGACATTTCGGTGGTCTCAAAGGTAAGCTCCATCATGTTTTCCTTGGTGACGGGGTCCAGATTGTCCGTGATCTGGACATCCATGGTGGTGCCGTTCACCGTGACGGGGGTCTGGGCGGTGGCGGTGGTGGTGAGCTTTGCCGCGATCTGCTGGTACACCTGCGCAACGGTCAGGCCGTAGGCGCGCACCTTGTCGCGGTCCACCTTCAGGATGATGGTGGCATCGCCGCTGCCAAGGCCGTTGTCCGCATTGGCAAAGCCCTCGGTATCGTTGACGATCTCCATTACCTTCTCGGAAACGGTGGTCAGCGTTTCCGGATCCTTGCCGTAGACCTTGACCGACAGGCCGGTGGCCAGCTGGCTGGTCAGATCATCGGTCATGCCGTACAGCTTGACCTCAGCGGTGCAATTCTCGATCTGGGACACTGCATCCTCCATGGCCTGCCGGGTCTTTTCCACCTCACGGGAGGAAAGGCTCTTGCTCATCATAACATTGATCTTGTATCTGCCGTAGGCATTGGCGGAGTTCAGGATATCGGTAATGGCGGTGGGCAGGCCCAGCTGGCTGATATCCAGACCGGCCATGCTGGTGTCGGTGGTGATGCCCACCTCTTCCACGTTTTCTACATTCAGGGCCGCCTCTGCCACCTGACCCGCAATGGCATAGGATTCCTCCTTGGTCAGGCCGTCGGCGGTGGACAGGGTGATCTGCGCCTCGTTGCTGGTGATGCTGGGCAGCAGCTCCACACCCATGTTCAGCACCTGCCAGCCGCTGAACACCAGCAGTACCACCGCCGCAATCAGGGGCAGGGCACGGTGCTGCAGGCACCATTCCAGACTATGGGCATACTTTTCCTGCACCTTTTCAAACCAGGCAAGGCGCTTGGGTTCAGCTTTTTTCAGCACAGTAGAGGATGCCGCCGGGACCACCGTGAGCGCCACGATGAGGGAGGCCATCAGGCAGTAACCGATGCACAGGGACATGGGCATCATCAGACTGCGCACAATGCTGGCCGAGAACACCACCGGCAGGAACACGCACACCGAGGTAAGGGTGGAGGCCACCACCGACATGCCCACCTGTTTTGTGCCCTGCACGGCAGCGCGGGCCGCAGGCACGCCGCGGCTGCGCAGACGGTAGACGTTCTCAATGACGACCACCGAGTTATCCACCAGCATACCAATGCCGAGGGAAAGGCCGGCCAGGGTCATCACGTTCAGATCCAGCCCGGTAAAGTACATGAGCACCACCGCGAACAGAACGGACAGCGGGATGCTGATGCCGACCACGAGGGTGGGCTTGATATCCTTCAGGAAGATGGCCAGCACGATGATGGCCAGTGCAGCGCCCACCACCATGCTGGTGAGGATGCTGTTGATGACAATGGTGATGTAGTTGCCCTGATTGGACAGCACCACCATGTGCAGGCCGTCATATTGTTTTTCCAGCTCTTTAAATGCGGTCAGGCAGTTGTCGGAGACCTCGCCTGCACTGGAAGTCGCATTCTTATAGATTTTGAGGATGGATGCCTTTTCGCCGTTCAGGCGGGTGTAGCTGTCGGCGGAGTTATCAATGACCTCCACATCCGCCACATCAGAAAGGCGCACGTCGCCGTAGCCCTCCACATGCAGCAGCAGGGCACCGCTGATATCCTTCACACTGTCGTACTCTTCGCCGACTTTCAGCAGCCAGGACTCGCCGTCCTGATCCTGCACGTAACCGGCCGGCATGGAGAAGTTCTGGGCATAGATGAGCTGCGCCAGCGTTTCAATGTCCAGCTGCTTTGTCACATCGGCCTGTGCCAGAGCGTTGGTCTTGGCCGTCTCGTACTCTGCCTTGGCAGCCTCCAGCTGCTTTTCGTACTCGTTCAGCATTTCACGCGCTTCGGTGAACTGCATATAGGCGTTGAGCTGCTGCTGGGAGAAGCTGCCCAGTGCGCCGGAGAACTCGGTCATCAGCTGGGGCACATTGTCCATGGCCTTGATGGTGCTTTCCAGCGTGTTATAGACCACATTCAGGCTTTCCTGCAGCTGCATCTCATTGGCAAGATCCTCTGCGGTGCTGCCTTCGGAGCCGGTCTCGGTGTTCACGCGCTCCTGCAGTTTCTGCAGGGCGGTAGTGAGCTTATCGGTAATGGTGCGCAGCTCAGCCACAATATCGATCAGAGAGTCGATATCCCGCATACCGGTCTCGTTGAACTTGTCCATGACCTTCTGCAGACCGTCGCGCACCTCGATCAGGGCCTGCTGGATCTCAGGCTCCTTGACCACAGCGATCAGGCTGTTCACACTTTCCAGAAGAGCCTGCGCCTGCGCGCGCACCGTTTCCACTGCGGCGCCCACCTCGGTGCTCATCTGGCTCATGACCGAGTTGGACACCGTATTGCCAAAGTTTTTCAGCTGCTTTTCGTATTCCCTGCGTCCGGCGGTGATCTGTGCCTCGGCACTTTCCAGCTGGGAGCGGGCTGCAGCCAGCTGGGTATCGATCAGTTCCAGCAGCTTTGCGTTGATCTCGTCGATCTTATCCTGATTGAGCTGCACCTGCACCAGCTTTTCCACCAGACCGCTGGACGAAACGCTGGACACGCCGCCCTTGCGCTGCACTTCCGGCACAAGGGTGTTCTGGATAAACTCAGAAAGCTCGTACTGGTCGGCACCTTCGCGGCTGACAGCCACCGTCATGAAAGCGTTCATGTTCAGGCTGTACTCAATGATGGAGGGGGTCAGGCAGGTGCTGGGCAGGTCGCTTTTGGCCTGATCCAGCTTGTTGGACACCTTGACCAGCGCGCTGTTCATATCCGTATCCTCGGTAAACTCCATCAGCAGCAGGCTGTAGTTTTCTGCCGATGTTGCGGTGATCTTGGACACGCCCGGCACTGTGAGCGAGTTCTGCAGCACATCCGAGACCTCGCTCTCCACGCGCTCCGGGCTTGCACCAGGATACACGGTGACCACCATCAGATACGGTGTGTTCACGTTGGGCAGCAGGTTCGTATCCATCTTTGTGACCGCCACAAAGCCCAGGATCAGGATCATGACCACTGCAACCAGCACCGTAAACGGCTTTTTGACACTGAATTTTTCCATTTTCTCCTACCGTTTCTCTGCCTTGCCGCAAAGCAGGACAGCTGCTTTCCCTGCGGGAAAGGCTACACTTCAACATTTTTATTATACACGCAAGCCCCCGCCTTGCAAGAGCGGGGTGGGATTCTTTTGCGATTCTTTGGATACTTTCGCAAGATTTTAACATTTGCCGTTCCGTTTTTCCATTTTCCGGCTGCGGGTGCGACCAAATTCGGTCAGTCTTCCTTTATGGATACGCGGCAGCAGGGCAGATTGTTGCACCTTTTTAAAATTTTTCTGCCAAAGCGCCAGAGCCGCTTTTTGTTTTTTGCGTGGAAATGTGCATTTGAATATGTTATACTAGAGTACAGAATGGATCAGCAGGCTCTTTTTCGGGCCTTATCCTATAGATTCGACCGATAAAAACGAGGAACACTATGAAAAAAGTCATTTCCGTCCGTTTCAAAGAGAACGGCAAAAGCTATTATTTTGATCCCGCCGGGGCCGACATCAAAACCGGCGAATACGTGATCGTGGAAACCGCCCGCGGCATTGAGTGCGGCGAGGTGGTGCAGGGCGTGAGGGAGATCGCCGATGCGGCAGTGCCCAAGGCCCTCAAGCCCATTACCCGCATGGCCGACAGCGTGGATATCCGCCGGATGCGCCAGAACCGTGAGGACGAAAAGCGCGCCTACCGCACCTGTCAGGAGTGCATTGCCCGCCACGGCCTGGAAATGAAGCTTGTGGAGGCCGAGTATACCCTAGACCGCTCCAAGATCATGTTCTACTTTACCGCCGATGGCCGCGTGGACTTCCGCGAGCTGGTCAAGGATCTGGCCGGTATCTTCCACACCCGCATCGAGCTGCGCCAGATCGGCGTGCGGGACGAGAGCAAGATGATCGGCGGCCTTGGCATCTGCGGCCAGCCCTTCTGCTGCAGCCGCTTTTTAAAGGACTTCCAGCCCGTCTCCATCAAGATGGCCAAGGAGCAGGGCCTTTCGCTGAACCCCACCAAGATCAGCGGTGCCTGCGGCCGGCTGATGTGCTGCCTTGCCTACGAGGAAAGCGCCTACGAGTACCTGAACAGCATCATGCCCATGGTGGGCAGCACCGTGCGCACGCCGGACGGTCTTGGCACCGTGCTGGAGGTGAACCCGGTTTCCGGCTACCTGCGGGTGCGCTGCGGCACCGAGAGCCTTTCGCCCCGTTACTATAAGGTGGGTGTGTGCGAATATATCAGCGGCGGCAAGCGTGCGCCCCGCCGCCCGGACCCGGACGACGATTACTCCGGCGTGCGCAACCCGGCCCCGGTGGTGGCTTCCTCCGACGATGGCGAAAAGCGCTGTGCGGGCGGCGGCTGCGCCCGGAAGCGCGCTGCCGAAAAGGAGTGAGGGACGCGCCGGAGGTTCTGAGGAGTTAGTCTGCTAAAACTAACTGTTCTTCGTGATTTTTGCCAAAAAACTCCTGCAAATTTGGCCATAAGTTAGCCTGTGCTTTTGTGCAACCCAACAAAAAACAGACTTTTGTGTTTTTCGGGTCACGGTTAGTCTTGCCTTTTCTCACCTGCTTTGTTAAAATGCAGGCAAGGATATGATTTCCGGAGAGACATGCACAGCCGTGCCATACATGACTCTTCATACATACTTCGGGCACGGAGATAAAAAGGAGAGTTTATTATGGCACACAAGGTTTCTGACGCATGTGTTGGCTGCGGCGCTTGCGAGGGCGCTTGCCCGGTTGGCGCTATCACCGTTGATGGTGTTGCTTCTGTGAATGCAGACGCTTGCATCGACTGCGGCGCTTGCGAGGGTGCTTGCCCCACCGGTGCTATCACTGCTGAATAATTTTAGCAGCTGCACAAAAAACGCATCAAAAGCAGCAGGCCTGTCCAAAACAGGTCTGCTGCTTTTTTGTTTTGCAGTAATTCGCACAAATTCCCCGAGCAATTCCACGCATTTTTTTGAGAGGGTACGGCACACTTATCTATGGAACATTCTACCGAAGTCTTGTATAATAGAACTATGGTTTATTGCTCGCCGGAGCATCGTTTTGGCTCCGACGCGCTGCTGCTGGCCCGTTTCTGTGAGCCAAAGCGCACCCAGAAGGCCGCAGACCTGTGCTCCGGCTGCGGCATCGTGGCGCTGGAATGGCACGACCGCGGCCACCGCGGCCCCTGCATGGGGCTGGAGCTGCAGCCCGAGGGCAGCGCTCTGCTTTCCGCTGCGGTGCAGGAGCAGGACATCGGGCACATTGAGCCTGTCTGTGCCGACCTGCGCGCTTTCCGGCAGGGCGAGGGCAGTTTTGACGTGTGTGCGTGCAATCCGCCCTATTTCACGGATGGGCCCCAAAGCCAAAACGCAGCCCACGCCCTTGCCCGGCACGAGAACACCTGCACACTGGACGATGTGTGCCAGTGTGCGTTCCGCCTTTTGAAGGACGGTGGGCGCTTTGCGCTGTGCCACCGGCCGGAACGGCTGGCGGAGGTGCTGGCGGTGCTGCGGGCCAACCGGCTGGAGCCGAAGCGGCTGGCCTTTGTAAAGAACAAGGCGGACGGCGCGCCATGGCTCTTCCTTGTGGAAGCGCAGAAGAACCGCAAGACCGGCCTGCGGGTGGAGCCGGATGTGTTGATCAGCGCCGGTGCGGCGTTATATGGGAGGTAAACTATGGCAGGAACTCTTTATATCGTGGCAACGCCCATCGGCAATCTGGACGATATGCCGCCGCGCGTAGCAGCCACCTTTGGCGCGGCAGACTTTATTGCCGCCGAGGACACCCGTGTGACCATGAAGCTGCTGAACTTTCTGGGCCTGAAAAAGCCCATGGTCAGCTACTATGAGCACGCCCTGCAGAAGGGTGAGGGCATCCTGCGCCGCATTGAAGCAGGCGAGAGCTGTGCCCTGTGCAGTGATGCGGGCATGCCCTGCGTTTCCGACCCGGGCGAGGTGATCGTGCGGGACGCACTGGCCCGGGGCATCAAAGTGGTGCCGGTGCCGGCGGCTTCCGCCTGCGTCACAGCGCTGGCCGTGTCCGGGCAGGACACCTCCCGCTGGGTGTTCGAGGGCTTTCTGCCTGTGAACCGCAAGCAGAAAAAAGAGCGGCTGGCTGAGCTTTTGCAGGAAAAGCGCACCACCATCTTTTACGAAGCGCCCCACAAGCTGCGCACCACGCTGGACGATCTGGCCAATGCCTTTGGCGCAGACCGCAGCATCACCCTGTGCCGGGAGCTGACAAAGCTGCACGAGGATATCTGGAAGACTACCCTCGGCGAGGCGGTGGAGCACTACAAGACCAACGAGCCGCGCGGCGAGTATGTGCTGGTGATGGCCGGTGCGCCGGAGACCGCCGACCCGGAGCAGGAGCTGACGCTGGAGCAGGCAGCGCATCGGGCGCTGGAGCTGACCGGGCAGGGCTTTGGCCCCACCGCCGCAGCCAAGGCGGCGGCACAGGGCACACCTTATTCTAAAAGCGAAGTGTACAAGCAGCTGCTGGTATTGCAACAGGGCCAGCAGGCTGGTGAATGACAGCATCTCAGGTAAACGGTAATAGAGGAGGACCCCTTTTGTGACAAAGCTTCTGGTTTTGAGCGACAGCCACGGCGGATGCACCGCCATTGAGCGTGTGCTGATGAAAGAGAGCAAAAGCATCGATGCCCTGATCTTTCTGGGCGACGGCCTGCGGGATCTGGAACTGGCTCTGACGCTGTACCCCAAGCTGCGGGCCTACTCGGTGGCGGGCAACTGCGATTACGGTGCACTGGAACCCACCGACGGCCTTGCCGCCTTTGACGGCGTGGTGATCTTTTACACTCACGGTCATATGTACGGTGTGAAATACGATCTGGATACGCTGGCAGATGCCGCATCTGCCCGGGGTGCCGAGGTGGCGCTGTTCGGTCACACCCACATCCCCCATGCAGAGACCCGCAGCAAGGTGTTTTTGTTCAACCCCGGCTCCTGCGGCCGGTGTTACACCGGGCCGGACACCTACGGCATCCTGACGCTGGACGAAGGCAAAGTGACCGCCTATGAACATAAAGAGGTACCCAAACAATGAGCATCAATGAGGTGCGCTATCTGCCGGAATGCGGCAGCACCAACGCTTACGTGAAGGAGCATTTTGAAGAGTTTGGCCCGGTGGGTGCGGTGTATACCGAGAACCAGACCGCAGGCCGGGGCCGTCTGGGCCGCAGCTGGGTGAACGCCGAGGGCAAGGCCCTGTATTATACGGTAGCCATCCGGGAACCGCTGGCCCAGCCTGCCACCCTGCCGCTGCTGGCAAGCCTTGCCGTGCGCACCCAGCTCAAGCTGCGCTACGGCGTGGACTGCCAGATCAAGTGGCCCAACGACCTTCTGCTCAACGGCAAAAAGATCGTGGGCATCCTGTGCGAGGGCGTGAGCTACGGCTACCAGCAGCAGGGCCGGGGCATTTTGTGCGGCATCGGCATCAATCTGGCCCAGCCGCAGAGCTACTTTGATGCCGCCGGTCTGCCCAACGGCACCTCGCTGGCGCTGCAGGGCGCAAAGGTGGATCTTTCCACCGACCCCGCATGGCTGGCCGAGGGCCTGACTGACTTTGGCTTTGACCGCAACATGTATGTGTTTGCCCGCGATGGCTTTGCCCCCTTCCGGGAGGAATACAAAGCCGCCTGCGTCAATCTGGGCCGCCGGGTTACCTTCGACCTGCCGGACGGCGGGCAGGGTGCAGGCGAAGCCGTCGATGTGGACGAAGAGGGCCGTCTGGTGGTGCGCACCGACAGCGGCGAAGTGCACGTTTTTACCGGCGAAGTATCGGTGCACGGCATCTACGGTGCCGTGTAAAAGCACTCTTTATCATAAAATATCACCGCAGGGAACTGATGAGGGCGCAGGACAGCCGCGATAGGTAAACCCTCTCAGTCACGGCTTACGCCGTGCCAGACTCCCCCTTTTGTCACCTGCGGTGACATTTCTCCCCGGCCGGGGAGAATCTGTCCCGGAGCGGGGGAAGTCTTTCCTCTCAGGGGGAGCTTTTTGCTATCCTCCGGACAGGCGCGCACGCTGTTAAAAGGCATTCTTTTCCTGCAGAACTGTTCTTCATGTGCGCACAGTTTTGGAATTATATGGAAATTTTTCGCACGCTTTTGCCCAAATTTCCCGCAAAATGCTTGAATAAACGAATTTTTTGTAAATTTCTTGTGTACATTTCCAGTTGCCAATTCAGTCATACTTTAGTATAATAGAGTACGTGCCAGCGCGTCCTTTTGGATGGGATGCGCGTGTTTAGGAAATCGGAAAACGGACAGCACAAGCGCCCTGCCCAAAAAGCAAGGCGCTTGTGCTGTCGCAAGGAGAGCAAACATGAAAGATCAAGAATCCTTCAAGCCGTATATTCCTGCGGAAAAGATCACCGCAGAAATGACGGCGACCTCTGTGATCATGGGCATCATCCTGTCCGTGGTCTTCGGCGCTGCAAATGCCTATCTGGGCCTGCGCGTCGGCATGACTGTTTCTGCCTCCATCCCGGCAGCAGTCATTTCTATGGGCGTGATCCGCGTCCTGCTCAAGAAGAACTCCATTCTGGAGAGCAACATGGTGCAGACCATCGGTTCCGCAGGCGAGAGCCTGGCCGCCGGTGCCATCTTCACCATGCCCGCACTGTTCCTGTGGGCAAAAGAGGGCCTGTGCGACAAGCCCAGCATCCTGGAGATCACCCTGATCGCCCTGTGCGGCGGCATTCTGGGCGTTCTGTTCATGGTGCCCCTGCGCAACGCCCTGATCGTCAAGGAGCACGCCACCCTGCTGTACCCGGAAGGCACCGCCTGTGCAGACGTTCTGCTGGCCGGTGAAGAGGGCGGTGCAAACGCCTCCACCGTTTTCTCCGGCATGGGTCTGGCAGCCATCTTCAAGTTCATCGTCGATGGCCTGAAGATGATCCCCGCCGACATTGCCGTGGCCTTCAGCTCCTTCAAGGGTGCTCTGGGCATGGAAGTGTACCCCGCTCTGCTGGGCGTGGGCTACATCGTCGGCCCCAAGACCGCTTCCTACATGTTCACCGGTTCTCTGGTGGGCTGGATGGTCATTATCCCGCTGATCTGCCTGTTCGGCGCAAACATCTCCCTGTACCCGGCAGCAGCCGGCACCACCATTGCTGATCTGTATGCAGCAGGCGGTGCAGACGCTATCTGGTCCAACTACGTCAAGTATATCGGCGCAGGTGCCATTGCTACCGGCGGTATCATCTCGCTGATCAAGAGCCTGCCTCTGATCGCATCCACCTTCCGTGATGCCATGAAGAGCATGAAGGGCGGCAGTGCTTCCGGCACCTCCCGTACCGAGAAGGACCTGCCCATGCCCTTTATTCTGGGCGGCATCCTGCTCATCATCCTCATCATCTGGCTGGCTCCGGCCATCCCCGTCAGCCCGCTGGGTGCTCTGCTGATCGTCATCTTCGGCTTCTTCTTCTCCACCGTCTCTGCACGTATGGTCGGCATGATCGGCAGTTCCAACAACCCGGTCTCCGGCATGACCATTGCCACCCTGCTGATCGCTACCATGATCCTGAAGGCCACCGGCAACGTTGGCATCGAGGGCATGATCGGCTCCATGGCCATCGCCTCTGTCATCTGCATCTGCGCTGCCATTGCTGCGGATACCTCTCAGGACCTGAAGACCGGCTACCTGCTGGGTGCGACCCCGGTCAAGCAGCAGATCGGTGAGCTGATCGGCGTGATTGCCGCCGGTCTGGCCATCGGTGGTGTGCTGTACCTGCTGGACAGCGCATGGGGCTACGGCGGTGCCGAGGTCCCCGCACCGCAGGCTACCCTGATGAAGATGATCGTCGAGGGCATCATGGGCGGCAACCTGCCCTGGAACCTGGTGTTCACCGGTGTGTTCCTTGCCATTGCTCTGGAGGTCCTGCGCATCCCCGTGATGCCGTTCGCCATCGGCCTGTACCTGCCCATCTACCTGAACACCTCCATCATGATCGGCGGTGTTGTGCGCTGGTTCATGGACAGCCGCAAGAATGTTGACGCGAAGCTCAAGGAAGAGCAGACCACCCGCGGCACCCTGTTCTGTGCCGGTATGATCGCAGGCGAGGGCCTTGTGGGCATCCTGCTGGCTGTGTTTGCCGTGTTCGGCATCAGCACTGCCCTGAGCATTGATCTGGGCAACATTGGCGGCGTGGTCCTGATGATCGTGATGATCGCATGCCTGCTGGCCTTCTCCATGAAGAAAAAGAAGAACTGATGAGTAAGAAAAAGCAGTCCATCAACTATCTGGACCTCATTCCGCAGCGGGCGGAAACCCTGCGCTGGCACACAGACGAAGCCACCGGCCTTATCACCCTTGAGGTGGAGAACACCGGTGTGTTCAACACGATCGCGCAAAAAGTGTTTCATAAACCGCGCACCACACAGGTGCATCTGGACGAGACCGGCAGCTATCTCTGGCCGCTGATCGACGGCCAGAAGACCGTTGCAGACCTTGCTGAATGCATGAAGCAGCAGTTTGGCGAAAAAGCCGAACCGCTGTACCCGCGCATCATCAAGTATTTCCAGATCGTAGAATCTTACCACTTCATCCAGTTTCTGAACAAGTAAGCAAAAGCGGCACATCGGGCCTTTGTGCAAGGCTCCGAGTGCCGCTTTTCTTGCTGTTCTTTAGTAATGACCCAAAAAATGACCGCCTCTTGTTCCCCAACACGACCGGTCATTTTTCTTTTTGACTAGTATGGTAAGGAACTAGCCGTTTGTGGGCCAGCGCCTTTGTATTTTCAGTATAGCTTATTTTCCAAAATTGTCAAGCCCATGCACTTTATCTGCGGTGCTTTCTCCTTTTAAGGTTCAGCGAGCCGCCGCCCGCGGCAAGAGTGACCGCCGTTAATGCAGCGAGGATGAACACCAGTGCACACAGCAGAAGCACTGTCGCCTTCATGTCGGTGCGGAAGTCGGAGACGTACTCCCGGTGGGTCACAAGGTCTACCGTGCCCACCTCATCGCCGTCCAGATACACGGTGGCTGTACCCACCACACTGCCGCTCTTGACGGTAGCGGAAACACTTTCCGGCAGGTCGAAGGAGTAGGTGACGATATCATCCGCGTGGCCGTAGCCGCTCACCGGTGCGGCAGCATACAGCTCCACCGTCGGTTCGGTGCGGCACTTGGTCAGCGCCACGGTGGTGATCTCGGTCTGGGTGTCCACCAGCGGACGGTCCGCAAAGCTGGCAAAGGCCCAGTCGAACAGATCATCGCACTCGGCAAAAAGGTGGTCCGGCGTATCGCAGCCAAGGATCACCAGCCCGTAGGTGTGGCCGTCCTTTTCCGCAAAGGCCACGATGCAGCGGCCTGCCAGCGTGGTAAAGCCGCCCTTGACCCACCGGACATACTCCCGGTAATTGGCGCTCTCGCTGTTCATCAGGCTGTTGGAGCTGCTGATGGTGTGCTCAGCCTTGCGGAGGTTCGTGGCCGGCAGGACATAGCTGGCGGTGCCCGCCACCTGTGCAAATGTCTGGTTTGCCGCACAGGCGGCGGCGATCTTTGCCAGATCCTGCGCGGTGGACACGTTGCCGTAGTCAAACAGGCCGTGGGCACAGGTAAAGTTCGTACCGGTGCAGCCCAGCTCCTGGGCACGGGCATTCATCTGCTTGACGAAATCCAGCACGCTGCCGCCCACATCGTAGGCAATGACGCTGGCGGCGTCGTTGGCGCTGACGATAAGCATGGCGTTCAGCAGGTCGATGCGGCGCACCGTCTCGCCGATGCGCAGGCCCATAGTGGTGCCGTTGGCGTTCTGGATATCCCGGAACTCCTGGGTCAGCGCGGTGGGCACGGTCACTTCACCGTTCAGATCCTTGCCGCTTTCCAGCAGCAGCAGGGCCGTCATGAGCTTGGTCAGGCTGGCAACATACTGCTGCTGGCCGGCGTTCTGGTTCAGGATGGTCTTGCCGGTGTCGGCGTTGAACAGGTACACCGCCTCGGTCTCGCTGGCGGTCTGGATGGGCATGGGATATACCGCAAGGCCCGGCAGTGCAGCAGCAGCGGCCAGTGCCAGCGTGAGCACCAGCGCCGTCATGCGGCGGAAGATGGTGTTTTTGAACATGAGCGTGCCCCCTTGTATCTGCTTGCCGACGCACGGCAAAAATTTTTGTTTTGAAACAGCTCCTACTTGCCGGAAAGGCTCTGGCTTGCTATACTACTTTAAAGAATACCATAAACCAGCCAAAAGAGAAAGAGAGAAAGGCGGTTTTTAACAATGTTTCTGTCCTTTTGTGGAAAAGTTCCCCGCGACGAGGGGGCTGCTTTTGTAGCGCCCAACGCCACCGTGCAGGGAGATGTGATCCTGAAAGCCGGTTCCACGGTGTGGTACGGGGCCGTGCTGCGCGGCGACGACGGCACTTTGACCATTGGCGAAAACTCCAACGTGCAGGATAACGCCGTGCTGCACTGTGATGTGGGCGGTGCTGTAATGCTGGGCAAAAGCGTCACCGTGGGCCACGGTGCGCTGGTGCACGGGTGCACGGTAGGGGATGGCAGTCTGATCGGAATGCACGCCACCCTGCTCAACCACTGTGTCGTGGGCAAAAACTGCATCATCGGCGCGGGTGCGCTGGTGCCGGAGGGCATGGTAATCCCGGATAACTCGGTGGCTGTGGGCGTGCCCGCAAGGGTCATCAAGCAGGTAAGCGCGGCCCAGATCGAGGCCAACCTGCACAACGCCGCCCACTACGTAGAACACGGCAAGCTTCACGCCGCCGAGCTTGCCAAGGGCTGACCCTGTGCCGATTTTACAGTTTTTTGCCACATTTTTTCGTCTTTCCGCCAAAAAGCCGACATTTTAATTGACACCTACGGTCTTGTCTGCTATAGTGAAATTGGCAGTTTATGTCATTCTGGAATACCAGAATTTTTGTACACCGCGCTGTTTGGTTTTTATCATTGGGGGAATTTTGTAAAAAGTTCATTGCGGGATGTTTTTTCACAGAAATGTAATGACTTTTCACTTAAAATCGGGTATACTATACCTTGCGGGGAGACGGGGCCGCAACCGTCTTTCCGCACATGATTCCTCCTCACACCAAAGCAATACCCCAAACAGAAACTCCCTCCGGTGTACCGCAAGCGCCGGAGGGAGTTTCTGTTTGCATCCGCTTTTGTATTTTATGATTTCCTGCAATCAAAGGAGAGATTTTTATGTCTGAACTGATCACCCGCCGTACTTTTTTAAAGACCACCGGTGCTGCTGCACTGGTCGCTGCCGCCGGCAGTATGCTGGTTGGCTGCGGCGAAGGTTATGGTGCAACCCCCGGCAACCCGACCCTGCCCACCATTGACACTGGTACTTTTGCTACATTCGGCAGCACCTATGTGGATATGGGGCCGCTGACTGGCACTTGGGTCTCCCGTACTACTTACGAATCGGACGGATGGCGGCATAATTATCTTTACACCGGTCTTTCTATTGATAACTCCTATAACACAACTTCTTCCGTTACGATTTCTACCAGTAATTTTACCTGCAAACATAATGGTACTACCGAATCTGGTCTGAAAGTGTGCAGTCTGGGCAATTTTGGCCTGAACAGCGCCGGAACCGGTTTCAAGTATGTTTCTTCCGTAACCGTTGCCAAAGGTGATCGTAAAACTTTTCCTATCTATATTGACCTTGGCCCGGTGAATACGACTTCCCTCAATGTCAGAGGCGTTTTTACGGTTGAGCTGAAACTGGGCGGAAAAACGGCCACCTTTAAATATCAGCCCATCTACGATGACCCCACTATTGAATAAAAATCATGATGCTAAAAACCGGAAGGGCACAATGCTCTTCCGGTTTTTCTTTTTGCATTACAGCGCGCGGAACTTTGCCGCAAACACGCTGAGCACGATTTTAGGGTTCACCTGCGCGCCAAGGCGCTGGATGGCGGCTTCGGCCAGACGCAGGGCACGCTGGGCGGCAATGCCCTGCACCGGTGCGTGGGGGCTATGCCGCAGGCCCGCAGCGGCCACCGCGCGGAAGTCCGTCAGCAGGGCGGCGGCACCGGCCTTGTCCTTTTCGTAGGCGGCCAGCAGGCAGGCTGCGGCATAGCTGTCACGGTCAGCAGCGGCCTTTGCCAGCTGCAGGGCCTTTTCCACCTGCGCGGTGCGGGCTTCGTCCTGTGCGGCGGCAAGCACCGTACCAATGTGCCCGTCGAACAGTTCGCTGTACAGCGCGGCCGTCTTTTTGTCCACCCCCTGTGCGGCGCAGTAGCGGGCGCACTGCTCCGGCGAGACAGGAGCCACTGCAAAGCTGACGCAGCGGCTGCGGATGGTGGGCAGCACGCCTGCCAGCGAATCCGCCGTAAGCAGGAACAGCACCCCCTCCGGCGGCTCTTCCATCACCTTCAGCAGGGCATTGGCAGATTCCTCGTTCATTTTTTCCACATGGTAGAGCAGCACGGCACGGCCCTCGGCCGAAAGGCTGGTGTTGAAGATCTCGCTGCGCATAGCCTTGACCTGACTGACCAGATATTTTCCGCCTGCGCCCATACCGGCAACGCTGATCGCTTCACGCACGATGCCAGTCTCCACATGGCCGCTGTCGCGGTCGCCGGGCTTACCCACAGCACGGCAGCATTCGCCCCGCAGAAGGGCCTCAGCGGGCGCTCCGCCTGCAGGGTAAAGATAATCTGCCGCAATGCAGCGGGCCGCAAAACCGGCTCCAAGGCCCTCTTCACCCACCAGCAGCACGCTGTGGGTCAGGCGGCGGGCTGCCAGCATCAGCTGCACGCTGCTTTTCAGTTCTGCATTGCCCTCCATGCGGTCCAGCATCATGGTGTTTCTCCTTACCTTCTGTTTCTCCGCTTCCACTGCTCACGGCGTACCCACGCGCGGACGGAACGATAGGCCATCGGGCCAAAGAACAGCCAGACGTTCGCCATGCTGAGCAGCAGGCTCAGCTTTTGCGGCAGCGGCGCGCCCAGAAAGCTGAGCACCCACAGTGCTGCCGCAAAAAAGCCAAAGTATTTCACCCGGACGGGGATGACAAAGAACAGCAGCACCTGTACCTCCGGGTACAGCATGGCAAAGGCCAGCAGCAGCGAAAGGGACAGGCAGTAGGTGCTGCCGGTCACGCCGGTGAGCAGGCAGGCCAGCACAGTGCCCAGCATCCCGGAGAGCAGATACACCGTATAGCGGAAATCGCCCCACTCCTGTTCCAGCGCTGTGCCGATGAACCATGTGAAATAGATGCCCAGCACCGCGCTGAGGATGCTGCCGCCGTAAGAGGGGATGAACGCAAAGGTGATGATGCGCCAGATCTGGCCGCGCAGCAGAAAATAGCGGCTGAGTGCCAGCCAGACACTGACGGTCTGGTTGACAAACAGCTCGATGGCCAGCACAAGGATCTGCCCGCCCACCAGAATGTTGGTCAGATTCGGGATGCCGAAGCGGCCGTATTTGCGCTCCAGCTGGTTGAGCCAATTGTTCATATAGGGTGCCTCCAACGCATTGTATTCCGATATCGGTGAGTTTTGCCGCATTTTTCTGCTGTTATTGTACCATGATTGGCCGGGGCATTCAAGGCAATGCCACAGTGTGGAAAACTGCCGTATCTTCCGCCCAAAAATACAGCTGTCAAGCGGATTTTGCGGCACAAAAGCACAACCGGAAAGTGTATGGAGTTTCCTGTCTGGAATGAACTTTTCACTTTTTCCACCGGGTTTTCCACCGTTTTTGTGAAGAAAAGGGCAAGTTTTCCATGAGGTTTTCCACTTTTTCCACCGGGTTTTCCACAACAAAAGGGCATCAGCCCTATACACACCGTAATTCAGGCCGCAGCTTTCTGGTAAGTTTTGGGCAAAAATGCGGGCATTCTGCCTTTTATAAAAAAGAAAGTCGAAGGATTTTCTTTGCATTCTACAAACCGTTCCTGAGCGGCGATTTATTTTTCTCCAATCTGGAATGAACCGGTCACAAGTTTTCAACACCGGGCCGCTGCCGTTTTTCTGTGTGGAAAAGGCAGGGAAACATGCAGTTTTCCACACCGGAAAAAGCTGCTGCTCGCGGGCGCGCCGGGAGCAAACTCCCCCAGTCTCGCTGCGCTCGACAGATTCCCCTTTTTGTCGCTGCGCGACATCTTCCCCCGGCCGGGGGAAGTCGTCCTCTGGGATGGGGCCTTTGGCAGTACGGAAAAGTTTCCGGCTAAAGTGCAAAGCTTGCGGCACGCCAGAGGCTCCCTCTTTGAGGGAGCTGGCAAAACCGTCAGGTTTTGACTGAGGGAGTTGGCATCGCGCAGCGATGACTGAGAGGGTTCGTCCTATAAAAATGCCGGGCAGTCACTTCAAGACCGTCCGGCATTGCTTTATTATTTACATCATATTGTGGAACACCAGTTGTGCGATCTGGAAATACAGGATCAGGCTGCAGGCATCCACGATGGTGGTGATGAAGGGGGTAGCCATGATGGCCGGGTCGGCACCCAGCTTCTTGGCTGCCAGCGGCAGCATACCGCCCACCAGCTTTGCCAGAATGACGCTGAAGAACAGCGAAACGCTGACCACGATGGCATAGCCCATCACGTTGGCGTACTGGCCGGGGAACAGGAAGGTGTACATCAGGTAGATGCGCAGGCCGTTCACGATGCCCAGCACCGCGCCCACGATGGCAGACACCCGCAGCTCCTTGCCCAGCACCCGCACAAAGTCGGCGGGCTCTACCTCGCCCAGAGCCAGGCCGCGCACCATCAGGGTGCTGATCTGATTGCCGCAGTTGCCGGCGGTATCCATCAGCATGGGCATGAAGGAGACCAGCAGCGGCAGGCTGACAAAGGCCTCTTCATAGTGGGTGGTGACCATGCCGGTAAAGGTGGCGGACAGCATCAGGATCAACAGCCATGGAATGCGCTGCTTTGCGTGGGTCCAGACGCTGGTGCCGAAGTAGGTGGTGGCATCGTCGTCCGGCAGAATAGCAGCCATCTTCTGCATATCCTCGGTGCTCTCGTCGGTCAGAACGTCGATTGCATCGTCGATGGTGATGATACCCACGAACATGCCCTCGTTGTCCAGAACAGGCATGGCGGTAAAGTCGTAGCGCTGCATCTCACGGGCCACGTACTCCTGATCGTCGGTCACTTTCACAGTGACCACGTTATCATCCATGATCTCGTTGATGGGAGTATGCGGCTCTGACAGCAGCAGGCTGCGGGCAGAAACAACGCCCTTCAGGCGGTTGCGCTCCACCACGTAGCAGGTGTACACGGTCTCTGCGTTTTCGCCCTGCTTGCGGATGGCTTCAAAGGCCTGCGCCACGGTCATATCCTCGCGCAGACGGACATATTCGGGGGTCATCAGGCTGCCGGCAGAGCTTTCGGGGTAGTTCAGCAGCTTGTTCAGGCTCTCACGGGTCTGCTTGGAGGATTTCTCCAGCACCCGCTTCACCACGCCTGCCGGCATATCCTCCAGCAGGTCGGCGGCATCGTCCAGACTCATCTCTTCAATGGCGCCCACAAGCTCCACATCTGAGAAGGCGTTCACCAGATCGTCGCGGGCTTCGTCGGACATATAGGCAAAGGCCTCGGTGGCCACTTCCTTTTTGAGCAAGCGGAACACCACAAGGCGGTTGTTTTCGTCCAGCTCTTCCAGCAGCTCGGCAAGGTCGGCAGGCTGCTCTTCCTCGGTCACTTCGCGCAGCTTGACGTACTGCTTCTTGATGAGCAGCTTGAGCAGGCGGCTCTTGGTGAGCATCTCAGGGTTGGCCTTGACCTCTTCGTCGTTGGCTTCCTCTTTTTCGGCCTCGCGCATGTCCTGCTTGAGGTCTTCAGTAGCTTCCTCGTTCAGATCTTCAGCCAGCTTCTGGCGGACCTCGGCGGGGATATCAGCAGGCAGCTCCTGCACCGGCAGCGCCTGTTCCGCAGCATCAGCCGTCAGCTTCTTTTCTTCCATATCCATTGGGCGTACCTCCTCAGTTTTTACGGAACAGGAGCAGCTCCTGTATCCGGAGGACGCAGCAGATCGGGAAACAAAAAACGCGCCGCCTTGCCTGCCGGAATGCCGCAAACGCCGCATTCTGCGCACACAAAGCCGCGCCTTCCTCTGCTCTGTTTTGCGGAAAGATGCACCGTTGAAGCGGTGCTTTTCCGCAGGACTCAGCGAAGGAGGCGAACGGTTGGGGAAAACGCAGTTGTTTTTGTTTTCTGATCCACCGCGCCGGTGGTTCTACTTCGACTATGATCCGGGTCCATTTTCCTGCGTTCACCTCCAAGTTTTCATATTCATTTTTATTATAGCGCCGCAAAAAAACGGGGTCAACCCTAAACCACCGATTTACCAGAATTTTGCAAAACAAAACACCCTCTTCCGTGTTGCGGCACACGAAAAAGGGTGTTTTGCTTGGATATTGCCTTGGTGTGAGGAGGAATCATGTTACTTGGGTAAGCGGTTGCGGCCCCGCTTCCCATGGCAAAAGTATAACAGCTTTCACAATTCAATTCGTTAAGAAGCTATGAAGAAACTGTAAAAAGGGAATGGTATCTTTTGGAAGATTTTGTGATAACATTTTTTGATTGACCTTCGTTTTTTCACATGCTAAAATGGAACTGTAAAAGCGGCTGTTGTGATGCCAGATCACAGCAGCCGCTTCTCTTTTACACAAAAAATACGCCCCGGTCACCTTGCGGTGAACGGGGCGCTAAAACGAAGCTCGTTTTTTACTGCGGCAAGATCCCTGCAAAGCAGGTCTTATGCAGCAGGCGGAGCAAGGTATCTGCAAGCAGACCTTATGCTCCTGACACACGCGGGGTGTGCTTTCAAGGACCCTCGCGGGCGCTTTGGTATCTCATATCCCGCTGCGGTGCTTCGCACGGAACAAAGCACCGCCCGGGAAGTGAAATCAGATAGAACTCGTATGGCGAATGCTGTACTTCAGCACATCACCTGCATGGATGGATGCGTTTCTCCGCTTCGTACCGCTGCATTGCGCAGTAACCGCCGGTACGGGGCAGCCGCCCTCTTGCATTGTGGGGCTAAGGTGCCGCAAATATCTGCATCCAAAGCGCAGAAGAATGCTTACTTGTACAGGTCGACCAGACGGGTCAGGTGCTCGTAGCGGTCGTTTGCAACTTCCTGGTTGCGTGCGAACAGCTCCTTAGCACGGTCGGGGAATGCACGAGTCAGGCGGCTGTAACGGGTCTCGTTAGCCAGCAGTGCCTGATACTTCTCGTTATCCACAGCCTTGGAGGTCAGGGTGAACGGATTCTTGCCCTGAGCCTTGTTTGCCGGGTTGAAGGTGAACAGGTTCCAGTAACCGGCCTCAACTGCCTTCTTCATCTCGTTCTGGCAGTTGGTCATGCCGCCCTTGACACCGTGCAGCTCGCAGGGAGCGTAGCCGATGATCAGAGACGGGCCGGGGTAAGCCTCAGCCTCAGCGATGGCCTTGACAGCCTGAGCCGGGTTAGCACCCAGTGCGATCTGAGCAACATAGATGTAACCGTAGGTCATAGCGATCTCGGACAGGCTCTTCTTGCTGATTTCCTTACCAGCAGCAGCGAACTGGCAGACTTCACCAATGTTGGAAGCCTTGGATGCCTGTCCACCGGTGTTGGAGTACATCTCAGTATCGAAGACCATCACGTTGACATCCTCGCCGGAAGCCAGAACGTGGTCCAGACCACCGAAGCCGATGTCGTATGCCCAGCCGTCGCCGCCGAAGATCCAGACGGACTTCTTGGCGATGAACTGCTTGCTCTTCAGGATCTCTGCAGACTTCTCGCAGCCGGCAGCAGCAGCCTTCTCCAGCTCAGCGATCAGGGCCTTTGCGGGCTCGTCGTTGGCCTTGGTGTTGTTCTTGGTCTCCAGGAACTTCTCAAAGGCAGCCTTCAGCTCAGCAGAAGCCTTGTCGGAACCAGCAACCTCTGCGATCTCCTTGATCAGGTTCTCGCGGACGGTCTTCTGGCCGATGTACAGGCCCAGACCATGCTCTGCATTATCCTCGAACAGGGAGTTGCACCATGCAGGACCATGGCCGCTGTCCTTGTTGACGGTGTACGGAGAGATGGAAGCGGTGCCGCCCCAGATGGAGGAGCAGCCGGTAGCGTTGGAGATGTACATCTTCTCGCCGAACAGCTGAGTGATCAGGCGAGCGTAAGAAGTCTCGGCACAGCCTGCGCAGGAGCCAGAGAACTCCAGCAGCGGCTGGTTGAACTGAGAACCGATGACGGTATCGTCAGCAAACTTGGAAGGCTTCTTGGAGATGTTGGCCACGCAGTAGTCGAACACTGCCTGCTGATCGGCCTGGCTGTCCTGCGGCACCATGGTGATAGCCTTGGTGGGGCAGACGGTGACGCACTCGCCGCAGCCCATGCAGTCCAGAGGAGACACAGCCATAACAAACTTGTACTCGTTTGCGGGCTTGTTGTCGCGGCTCTTGGTCTGTGCAGGAGCAGCTGCCAGCTCGTCGGCGGTCAGCTGGAAGGGACGGATGGTAGCATGAGAGCAGACGAATGCACACTGGTTACAGCCAACGCACTTTGCAGCATCCCACTCGGGGACGTTGACAGCGGTGCCGCGCTTCTCGTATGCAGAAGCGCCCTGCTCCCACTCGCCGTTTGCATTTGCCACGAAGGAAGAGACAGGCAGGCTGTCGCCGTCCATACGGGCAATGGGCTCCATGACATCGCGGATCTGCTTGACCAGCTCCGGACGGCCGGTGAGAGCCTTGGGTGCGGGATCAGCCTCGGGGTTGGACCAGGATGCGGGCACGTCCACCTTGTGGATGGCGTCAACGCCTGCATCGATAGCCTTCCAGTTCATCTCAACGACGTCCTGGCCCTTCTTGCCGTAGCTCTTCTGAGCTGCCTGCTTCATGAAGTTGACGGCATCCTCGATGGGCATGACGTCAGCCAGCTTGAAGAATGCAGACTGCAGAATGGTGTTGGTGCGCTTGCCCATGCCGATTTCGATAGCCTTATCGATTGCATTGATGGTATACAGCTGGATGTTGTTGTCAGCGATATACTTCTTTGCCTCGGCGTTCAGGTGCTGGCCCAGCTCCTCATCGGACCACTGGCAGTTGATCATGAACACGCCGCCGGGCTTGACATCCTGGACCATCTTCATGCCCATGTGGATGTAAGCGGGGTTGTGGCAGGCCACGAAGTCAGCCTGGTTGATGTAGTAGGGGCTGCGGATGGGCTTGTCGCCGAAACGCAGATGGCTGATGGTCACGCCGCCGGTCTTCTTGGAGTCATACTGGAAGTATGCCTGAACATACTTGTCGGTATGGTCGCCGATGATCTTGACGGAGTTCTTGTTAGCACCGACAGTACCGTCGCCGCCCAGACCCCAGAACTTGCACTCCTTGGTGCCAGCAGCTGCGGTGATGGGAGCGGGCTTGACTTCCGGCAGAGACAGGAAGGTGACGTCATCGGTGATACCCAGAGTGAAGCGCTCCTTGGGCTGATCCTTCTCCAGCTCCTTGAACAGAGCAAAGATGGAGGACGGCGGGGTATCCTTGCTGCCCAGACCGTAACGGCCGCCGGTCAGAACGACATCGTTCAGGCCAGCCTCACGCAGGGTAGCGGCAACATCCAGGTACAGGGGCTCGCCCAGAGAGCCGGGCTCCTTGGTGCGGTCCAGCACAGCCACCTTCTTGGCGGTCTTGGGCAGGACCTTCAGCAGGGAAGCGGAGACCCAGGGACGGTACAGGCGGACCTTGACGATACCGACCTTCTCGCCCTTGGCGTTCAGGTAGTCGATGACCTCATCAGCAACATCGCAGATGGAGCCCATAGCCACGATCACACGGTCAGCATCGGGTGCGCCGTAGTAGTTGAACAGATCGTAGTTGGTGCCCAGCTTTGCGTTGATCTTGGCCATGTACTTCTCAACAACAGCAGGCAGAGCGTTGTAAACGCTGTTGCATGCCTCACGATGCTGGAAGAACACGTCGCCGTTCTCGTGGGAGCCGCGCATCTTGGGGTGTTCGGGGTTCAGAGCCTTCTTACGGAACTCCTCCACAGCCTCCATGTTGCACATTTCCTTCAGATCGGCGTAATCCCACTTCTCGATCTTCTGGTACTCATGAGAAGTACGGAAGCCATCGAAGAAGTTCAGGAAGGGAACCTTGCCCTCGATGGCGCACAGATGTGCGACAGGGGACAGATCCATGACTTCCTGCACGCTGCTCTCGACCAGCATTGCAAAGCCGGTCTGGCGGCATGCCATGACGTCGCTGTGATCACCGAAGATGTTCAGGGACTGGGTAGCAACGGTACGTGCAGAAACATCGAACACGCAGGGCAGCTGCTCAGCAGCGATCTTGTACATGTTGGGGATCATCAGCAGCAGGCCCTGAGAAGCGGTGAAGGTGGTGGTAACAGCACCTGCACCCAGAGAGCCGTGCACAGCGCCAGCAGCGCCGGCCTCAGATTCCATCTCGACGACCTTGACCTGATTGCCGAAGATGTTCTTCTGGCCAGCTGCGGACCACTGGTCCACAGAGTCAGCCATCGGAGAAGACGGGGTAATGGGGTAGATGGCAGCCACGTCCGTGTAGGCATACGCTACATGGGCGGCAGCGGTATTGCCATCCATAGTTTGCTTTGCTCTAGGCATTTTTCTTCCTCCATTATTCAGAATTTGGTACCTTTTGCACGGGGCAATATGCCCCACATGGGACCGGAGAACCCCATAAAGGCACTATTGCTTGTATACTATAATAGCAAATTCCGCCCATAAAGTAAACGCAAACCGCTCAACAAACGCACCAAAAATAAAGAAATTTTTTTAGCGCTTTTGTACGTCTTTAGTTCGTTAAAGTGAGCACTGGCGCGGATTTTCCGGTTTTGGCCTGCCTGCTTTGCCAGATCCTGTAATTTTTTTCGCAAAAAGGGGAGGGAACCCTCTCAGTCACGGCTTGCGCAGCGCCGCGCTTTCTCAGAAAGCGGCGCTGCAAATGCTGCTTTCCGTTACGACCCCTCCTGTGAAAAGGCAATTCTGGAAAATCCGCGTTTGTGTAGCAATGAAAGCCCCAGTGGGGCTTTCAAGCGGCAGAGCGGTCTGCGTTAGCAGATGGAGGGGCTTTGCCCCGACAAGCTCCGCAGATTTTCCAGAATTGCGAAATTATAAATATTCTTTCCGCTGATTATGCGCAAAGCAAACGCGGCGCGCATTTCAAATCGTCCCATCCTCTTATATTTATCATCTCTTTATTGACAACAAACCTCATTTTGCCGTAAACTGAAGCCATAGAAAACCGGCGCTGTGCCGGGCAAAGAGGTTAATAAAATGGAGAAGACCGTGCATTACGAAAAAACACTCACCAGTGAGGTGCTCTTCGAGGGCCGGGTGATTACCCTGACAAAAGACACTGCTCTGCTGGAAAACGGCAAGACCGCCGAACGCGAAGTGGTGCATCACCACGGCGGTGCGTGCATTCTGCCCTATTTTGAGGACGGCACCATCTGCATGGTGCGCCAGTTCCGCTACGCCATGCAGCAGGAGCTGTGGGAGCTGCCTGCCGGCAAGCTGGAAAAGGGTGAGGACCCCTTTGAAGCCGCCAAGCGGGAGCTGGGCGAGGAGTGCGGCCTGACCGCGGACAATTATATCTCTCTGGGCCAGTTTTTCCCCACCGTGGGCTATGACACCGAAGTGATCTATACATGGGTCGCCACCGGCCTGCACAAGACCCAGATGCATTTGGATGCCGATGAATTCCTGACCCCTGACCGTGTGCCGCTGGATAAAGCTTATGAGATGGTCATGAGCGGCGAGATCCGGGACGGCAAGACCATTGCCGGTATCCTGAAGCTCAAGGCCCTGATCGCCGAGGGCAGGCTGTGAACATCCTGTACGAAGATGCCGCCCTTGTGGTGCTGGACAAGCCCGCCGGACTTTCCAGCGAAGAGGGCGTGCCCGCAGCCCTGCGGCAGCTGTGGGGCCAGCCGGATGCCTTTGTAGGGGTGGTGCACCGGCTGGACACCGGCGTTTCCGGCCTGATGGTGTTTGCCAGAACGCCCGGGGCTGCGGCCGCACTCAGCCGTCAAATCACCCAGAGCCAGAACGCCTACGCTGTGCAGGATGGCAGGGCCGAAGGGAAGCCGGAAGTGCCGCAGTTCATCAAGCGATATCGGGCCGTCATTGCAGGCGGGCCGGACGAAGCACTGCCCGCCGAAGGCACCCTGCGGGACTGGCTGTTCAAGGACAGCCGCCGGGGCCGGGTATTCCCGGTCAGCCGCCCCCGCAAGGGCGTGCGGGAAGCCGTGCTGGAATACCGCATCGTGAAAACGGCAGGAGAGATGAGCCTTGCTGAGATCACTCTGCACACCGGCCGCACCCATCAGATCCGGGTGCAGTTTGCATCCCGGAAGCATCCGCTGGCCGGAGACGGCAAATACGGAAGCCGCGTAAAAGGCAGCATTGCCCTGCAGAGCTGCGGCCTGCAGTTTTTGCACCCGGAGACCGGAAAGCCCATGGCATTTACGCTGCCGCTGCCGGAGGGTGCGTTCTGGAAACCGTTTGAAGAATAATGCATTTCCATTAGGTGAGAGGTATGGAACAATACAAAACTGATGCTGAGATCTATGCTGTGCTGGAGCGGGAGATCATTGACCTGACCATCCGCCCCGGCTCTTCGCTGAGCGAAAATCCGCTCTGTGCCCGCTTTGGCGCACCGCGCACCCTGATCCGGGTGGTGCTGCAGAAGCTGCAGGAAAACGGGCTGGTAAAGATTGTGCCTTACAAGGGCACCACCGTTACCCGGCTGAACCGCCGCATCGTGGACGAACTGATCTACGAGCGCACCGCCGTGGAAGCCCGCGTATTGCGGGATTTTTCGCCCCGGTGCACCCCGGAGCAGCGGGCGTTGATCCGCAGGCGGGTGGAAGCCTACGAAGCCCTTGCGGCCATGGAGAGCCCGGATTACAACAAGCTGTACGAGGCCGACCGTGCCCTGCACGGGACATGGTTTGCGGCCATGGATAAAATGTACCTGTGGAGCACCCTGCAGAACGCCCACGCCGACTACAGCCGCTTCCGGATGCTGGACACCATGACCACCGGCGGCCTTGCCGAGGTGATCGCAGACCACCGCAACCTGATGAACGCCATCGAGCGGTGCGACCTTTCCGCCTTTGAACCGTTGGTGGAACGGCACCTGTACGGCGGCATCCGGCGGCTTGGCTCCAAGCTGACCGAGGAATATGCCGATTATTTTGAGCCGGAAAAGTAATTGTTCTATGTGGAACATTTTATAAAACGAAAGGGCACAGCGCATTGCAGCGCCGTGCCCTTTTGTTTTATGCTGTCTGAATTTCAGAACACCCCGGAAATAAAAATTTCCAGACCAATGCCAATGAGGATGATGCCGCCCAGAATGGATGCCTTGCCGGAGAGCTTGGTGCCAAACTTTTTGCCGATGCGCAGGCCCGCCATGCAGATAAAGAAGGTGACCACCGCAATGATGAGCGATGCCGCAAGTGCCATCAGCCAGCCGTATTCCGAAATGGTGAAGCCCACCGAAAGCGCATCAATGCTGGTGGCGATGCCCTGCATGAGCAGTGCACCCGCACTCAGCTCTGCGGCCTCTTCGGCTTCCTCGCCCTTGATGCCATCCACCAGCATTTTGCCGCCGATGTAGCCCAGCAGTGCCAGCGCGATCCACGGGATGAATTTTTCAAACGAAGAGAACAGCTCCACAATGGTGTGCACGCACACCCAGCCCGTCATGGGCATCACGGCCTGAAAAAGGGCAAAGGTGCCCGCGATCCTGCACATGGTTCCCCTGCTCATGCGGGGGTCGTGCAAGCCGTTTGCCATGGACACCGAGAACGCATCCATTGCAAGGCCCACGCCCAGCAGGGCACTGTTGAGGAAAAATACAAAGCTCCATTCCATATTGTCTGCCTCCTGAATCTGACCAGAATATCGGGCAATACAAAACCCGGTCCCGGGCGCACATGTACGTCCGGGACCGGGTGATTTTTTTGAAACCAACTCCATGTGCACGGGCGCTGTTCTATGCGCCAAAAACACATGAGTCTCGCAAATGAAAGCAAGCCAGACCGGAACCAACGGTCATCATGTTGACTTGCTGCGCCCTGCAAAAGCGCCTGCTACTCCCCCACGGGTATTTGTGATTGTTTTGCCATTGTAGCATATCTTTGCAGGGAAGTCCAGACAAACCTGCGCGGTTACACGGTATTTTTCCATCGGCGGGCAAAATACCAGTCCTGTGAAATAATAAAACACAGGGTGTTGCCCAGTGCCCTCAGGGTAACAGCATGTTCCTGACGCAAGGCCCGGCGGGCGCAGCGCTCGTACTCCCGCGCCTGCTGCATCCGGGCACTCCGGCGCTCTTCGGCGGTCAGGTGCATTCCCACATCGATCAGGGAGTGCAGCAGTGCCCAGTACAGCTCACACAGCGAACCCGTGATGCCATGGCGGCGGACGCACTCGAACACGGTATAGTTTGCTTCCACACGGTCGAGATTGCGCAGGGTGACTTTGCTGTTGACGATGCTGCCCGCCACCTTGCGGTAAAGGTACAGCGCATCCGGGATATTAGCGATTCTGTCCGCTTTTTCGTAGGCGTAGGCGATCAGCAGGGTGTCCTCGTTCAGCTTGCCCTCTGCAAAGCGCAGCTGCGCAAAAATGCTGCGGTGGTACAGCTTGTTCCACACCACCATGTAGGGCAGAAGGGTGCTGTGCTCCAACGCCTGCTCCGGGGTCAGCACCTCCCGCCGCACATGCAGATACTGCTTCCGGATGGGGGTCAGGGCTTCGTCCACCTGCCGGTAATTGCACACGGCCATCTGTGCACCGGCCTCCTGCGCCGCATGGTAAAGCTTTGCGCAGAAGTCCGGCGTGATGATGTCGTCTGAATCCACAAAGGCGATCCATTCGCCCTCTGCCGCGTCCAGCCCGGCATTGCGTGCCACGCTCAGGCCACGATTCTTCTGGTGGATGACCCGGATGCGGCTGTCCTTTGCCGCTGCGGCATCGCACAAAGCAGGGCAGCTGTCCGGAGAGCCATCGTCCACCAGGATCAGCTCAAAATCCGTGAAGGTCTGGGCAAGGATGGAAGAGATGCAGGCGCTCAGAAAACGCTCTGTCTTATATACCGGCACGATGATGCTGATCTCCGGCTGTTTTTTATGTTGTTCCTGCACAATAAACTCCTCATTGCTTCAGGTCGTTTTCTGCCGTCTTTCCGCCCTTTTGCGGCATAGATCCAGATAACTGCAGGCCGATGCAGCGCAGACCACTGCCGCCCACAAATTTTTTAGTGTTACGCCGCGGGCTTGCATCAGCCGATGGCGGGCTGTACGCTCATACGCAAAGGCTTCCTTCATCCGGGGGCTTTTGCGCTCTTCCGGTGTCAGGTGCAGCCAGATATCCCACACGGCAGTCAAAATCGGGCGATAGGCTGCACACAAAGCATCCCGGATGCCGTTTTGGTACAGCACATCAAACAGGCGGTACCATGCTTCCACCCAGTCCAGTGTTTTCAAGGTAGTCTTGCGGTGCATGGCACTGCCGGTAACGATGCGGTAATTGTATAAAAAATCCCATACACCGCAGGCAGAAGCCGCTCTTGCGTAAATGACCGGCATGAGACAGGTATCTTCAAACGCCTTGTTTTCTGGATAGCGCAGATTTTCCAGCAGTTTTCGGCGATAAAGCTTATTCCACGGAACCTGAAAATCCGACACCACCATCCGGCGCAGAACTTCCTCCTGCGGCAAAAACTCGTTCAAAAGTCGGTGTTCCCCGCCCGCAAGCGTTTTGCCCGTTTCATCAATGCACTGACTGCTGCAGATTGCAAAATCTGCACCCGTTTCCAGCACTGCCTTATGCATTTTTTCCAGATATTCTGGTGCTGCTGTATCATCCGAATCCACAAATGCGATCCAATTTCCCTGTGCTGCATCCAGACCCGCATTGCGGGCTGTGCTTACACCGCCGTTTTGCTTATGGATCACCCGCACGCGGCTGTCCCTTTTTGCTGCTGCATCGCACAGGGCAGGGCAGTTGTCCGGTGAGCCATCGTCCACAAGGATCAGTTCAAAGTCTGTAAAGGTCTGAGCGAGGATGGAATCAATACACTCATTCAGATATTTTTCCACCTGATACACTGGCACGATGATGCTGATCTCCGGTTTTCCACTTTCTGTTCTTTCACTCACAGTATTTCTCCCATTCGGAATTCAGTTTTATTTCCGGTACTTGAAGTTGAAGTAGAACTGCGGGTTTGCAATGCAGAGTGCGGTTTCTGCTGCGTTGCGCAGGGTACAGGCCCCCTGTTGACGAACCTCTCTGCCTGCTTTTTTCAAGCACGCTTCCGCCTGCTGAACCCGTTCACTGTTTCTCTGTTTGGGTGGCAGATTTTTTTTTGTGTTTCGGAGCATGCGTTTCATCAGTACATACTGCAGGAATGCTGTGTCTTTTTTTCCATACTTGAGTGCACAAGCAAGAAGGCCGTAGTTTGCATCGATCTCATCCAGATTTTTCAAGGTGACCTTTCCATGCATGATGCTTGCCGGATGCAGCCGGTAATGGTACAGTTTTTCCTTTATACAAGCCACAGCTGTTGCATGTTCAATGATTTCCGGTGTGGTAAATGCATCTTCATAGTTTTTGCCCACAGGAAAAACGATTCCTTCCAGCACATCTCTCCGATGCAGTCTTGTTGCTGCCTGAATCAACGGCGTAAGGCGGATGCGGTGTATTGCTTCCTCACGGGAAAGCACTTCTGTACGTAAAGGCTGTTCCTGATAATCACAAAGACTTCCATCCTCTTCCATAAAAACTTCGTTGCAGACTGCAAGTTCAGCACCTGCCTGCTTTGCTGCCCGCAGCATTTTTTCGTAGTAAGTCTTGTCTACAAAGTCATCCGGGTCCACAAAGCCGATCCAATTTCCCTGTGCAGCTGCCAAACCCGCATTGCGAGCTGTGCTTACACCTCCGTTGATTTTATGGATCACCCGCACGCGGCTGTCTTTTTCCGCCGCTGCATCACACAGGGCAGGGCAGTTGTCCGGGGAGCCATCGTCCACCAGGATCAGCTCAAAATCCGTAAAGGTCTGTGCCAGAATGGAATCAATGCATTCGTTCAGGTATTTTTCCACCTTATACACCGGCACGATGATGCTGATCTCCGGGGATTTTTTTTGCTCTGTCATGTTCCTTAAACCACTTTCTGTGTTTATTTTTATTCCTCACACGCTATTTCTATTATACATGGTTTGGATGGATTTGAAAAGAAGCCGCCGTGCAGAAATCTCTGCGCGGCGGCTTCTTTCAAATCTTATTGTGTTTTCAAGGTTTACTCTTCGCCCTTATCGTCTGCTTCCGGGGCTTCTGCAGCGGCGGCAGCATCTGCAGCTTCCATGGCTGCAAGCTGCTCGGCAGTCGGCTCTGCATCGGCATCGGAGGTGTCGATCTGCTCGGTCTGGGCCTCGTCGTCGTGGTCGGTGCGGGCAAGTACCATCACCTTATCGTTCTCACCCAAGCGCATCACCCGCACGCCGGAGCCGTAGCGGCTCTGCAGCGGGATCTCGTTGGCGTGCAGACGGATGATGATGCCCTCCTGACTGCTCAGCAGCACATCATCCACATCGTCCACGATCTTGACCGCAGCCACCTTATCCTTGGCGGCATCGTAGTTGCGGATGCCCTTGCCGCCGCGGGCGGTGATGCGGTAGGTGTCGATGTCCGACCGGCGGCCCTTGCCGTTCTCGGTGACGGTGAGCACCGTGCCGCCCTCGCGGCAGATGCACACGCCCACAACTTCATCGCCCTCGGCCAGACGGATGGCGCGCACGCCGTGGCCGCTGCGGCCCATGGGACGTGCATCGGCTTCGTTGAAGCGGATGGCCTGACCGTTGCGGGTGGCAACGATGAGCATATCGTGGCCGGAGGTCAGGCGGGTCCATGCCAGTGCATCGCCCTCGTTCAGGGCAATGCCGATCAGGCCGGACTTACGGATGTTAGCATACTGTTCCAGCGGGGTGCGCTTGATGAGGCCCTGCTTCGTGACCATGGTCACAAAGCCGCCCTCAGTGTCGGCTTCCTTCGACTGGCAGATCATGTTGGTGACCTTTTCGCCCTCGGCCAGCTGCAGCAGGTTGACGATGTTGCTGCCCTTGCTGGTGCGGCTGCCCTCGGCAATGGTGTAGCCCTTGATGCGGAACAGACGGCCCCGGTCGGTAACAAAGAGCACATAGTCGTGGGTGGAGCCTACGAACATCTCCTGCACGATGTCCTCTTCCTTGCGGGTCATGCCGGAGATGCCGCGTCCGCCGCGGCGCTGTGCCTGATAGGTGGCCTTGAGCTGACGCTTGATATAACCGGCCTCGGTCAGGGTGTAGACACACTGCTCCTCGGCGATCAGATCCTCGATATCCACCTCACCGGTCACGGACTGGATCTCGGTGCGGCGCTCGTCGCCGAAGCGCTTCTTCATTTCCAGCAGCTCTTCCTTGACGATGGCAAGCACCCGGGCATCGTCGGCCAGAATGGCTTCCCAGTTCTCGATCTTGGCCTGCAGGCTGGCAAGCTCTTCCTCAATCTTCAGGATCTCAAGGCCTGCCAGACGGCCCAGCTGCAGCTTGACGATGGCATCTGCCTGCGGGTCGTCAAAGCCGAACTGCTCCATGATGGCAGCCTTGGCCTCTGCCATGCCGCCCTTGCAGGCGCGGATGGTGGCGATCAGCTCGTCCACGATGTCGGTAGCCTTCTTCAGGCCTTCCAGAATGTGGGCGCGCTCCTTGGCCTTTTTCAGGTCGTACTGGGTGCGGCGGCGCACCACCTCGTCCTGAAATTCCACGTACTTCTGAAGCATCTGCTTCAGGGTGAGGACTTTCGGCACCTTGTGGTCGATGGCCAGCATGATGACGCCAACGGTATCCTGCAGCTGGGTGTACTGGTACAGCTGGTTCAGGATGACCTGTGCGTTGGCATCCTTGCGGATGTCCACCACGATGCGCATGCCCTTGCGGTTGGTCTCATCGTTCAGGCCAGTGATGCCCTCAATGCGCTTCTCCTTGACAAGGTCGGCCATGTTCTCGATGAGGCGGGCCTTGTTGACCATATACGGGATCTCGGTAATGATGATCTGGGTGCGACCGTTCTTGGTCTCCTCGATGGTGGCACGGCCCCGCAGGGTGATCTTGCCCCGGCCGGTGGCGTAGGCGGCGCGGATGCCGCTGCGGCCCATGATGATGCCGGCAGTGGGGAAGTCCGGGCCCTTGATGTATTCCATCAGGCCGGGCAGGTCGATGTCCGGATCGTCGATATAGGCGATGCAGCCGTCAATGACCTCGCTCAGGTTGTGGGGCGGGATGTTGGTGGCCATGCCGACCGCAATGCCCTGACTGCCGTTGACCAGCAGGTTGGGGAAGCGGCAGGGCAGCACGCTGGGTTCCTTCTTGGTCTCGTCAAAGTTGGGGTCCCAGTCGATGGTGTCCTTCTCGATATCGGTCAGCATCTCCACCGCCATGCGGCTCATGCGGGCCTCGGTGTAACGGTAGGCAGCCGGGGGGTCGCCATCCACAGAACCAAAGTTACCCTGACCATCCACCAGCGGATAGCGCAGAGAGAAATCCTGTGCCAGACGGACCATGGCATCGTAGACCGATGCGTCGCCGTGGGGATGGTAGGAGCCCAGCACCGCACCAACGGTGTCGGCGGATTTGCGGTAGGGATGGCTGGGGTCGTTGCCGCGCTCGTGCATGGTGTACAGAATGCGGCGGTGAACAGGCTTCAAACCGTCGCGCACATCGGGCAGGGCGCGGGACACGATGACCGACATGGAGTAGTCCAGGAATGCGGTCTCGATCTCCTTTTTCACATCGCGGATGATCTTTTTGGTTCCGCTGCCCGGTATCATCACATAATCTTCTTCCATTGTTTCCTCCAATTACACGTCCAGCTTTGCGTACTGGGCGTTGGTCTCGATAAAGCGGCGGCGCGGCTCCACCTGATCGCCCATCAAGATGGTAAAGGCTTCGTCGGCCTTTTCTGCATCGTCAATGGTGATCTGCACGATCACGCGGTTATCGGGGTTCATGGTGGTCTCCCACAGCTGTTCGGGGTTCATCTCACCAAGGCCCTTATAGCGGTTCACCTTTGCGCCGGGCATTTCCTGCGAAAGCACGGCCATTTCGGCATCGTTGTAGGCGTACTTGATGGTGTTGCCCTTCTGCACCTTGAACAGAGGCGGCTGGGCCACATACACATGGCCCTGCTCAATGAGCGGGCGCATATAGCGGAAGAAGAAGGTGAGCATCAGGGTGCAGATGTGGGAGCCATCCACATCGGCATCGGCCATGATGAACACTTTATCGTAGCGCAGCTTGGAGATATCGAACTCGTCACCAATGCCGCAGCCCAGTGCCAGCACAACGGGCATCAGCTTGTCGTTGCCGTAAATTTTATCGGCGCGGGCCTTTTCCACGTTCAGCATCTTGCCCCACAGCGGCAGGATGGCCTGAATGGCAGAATCACGGCCCATTTTTGCGGAACCGCCTGCAGAATCACCCTCGACGATGAAGATTTCGGTGCGGCTGGGGTCTTTTTCGCGGCAGTCTGCCAGCTTGCCGGGCATCCGGCTGGTCTCCAATGCGCTCTTGCGGCGCACCAGTTCGCGGGCCTTTTTGGCAGCGGCGCGGGCGCGGGCGGCCTGGGTGGCCTTTTCAAAGATGGCCTTTGCCACGCCGGGGTTCTCCTCAAAGAATTCCATCAGCTTGGAGTAGACCATGTTGGAAACAAGGGTGCGGATCTCCGTGTTGCCCAGCTTTGCCTTGGTCTGACCCTCAAACTCCGCCTCCTGCAACTTGACAGAGATCACGCAGATCAGGCCCTCGCGCACGTCTGCACCGGACAGGTTCTCGTCCTTATCCTTCAGCAGGCCGTGGCTGCGGCCATAATCGTTGAACACACGGGTCAGGCTGTTCTTGAAGCCCTCCTCGTGGGTGCCGCCGTCCGGGGTGTTGACGTTGTTGGCAAAGCTCAGCAGCAGCTCGTTGTAGCTGGAATTATACTGCAGTGCGATCTCTGCCATGCCGCGGTCGGTCTGGCCCTTGAGGTAGATCACATTGGGGTGCAGCACGTCCAGCTTGCGCTTCTCGCCCAGATAGGTGACGAAGCTCTTGATGCCGCCCTCGTAGCACATGACCTCGGTGCGGTAGCAGGGTTCACCCTCCTTGCCGTCCTCCAGTACGGGAGTGTACATCTCGCGCTCGTCGGTCAGGGTGATCTTGACACCGGCGTTCAGGAAGCTTTCTTCCCGCAGGCGCTTTTCCAGCGTGTCGAAGTCGTACACGGTGGTATCCCGGAACATCTCCGGGTCCGGCTTGAAGGTGACCCGGGTGCCGGTGACGCCGTCGGCTACGGTGCCGATGCACTTGAGCGGGCCGTCCGGGTCGCCGCGGCGGAAGGTCTGCTCGTACTCGTGGCCGTCGCGGCGCACGTTGACGGTGAGCCACTCGGAGCAGGCGTTGACCACCGAAGCGCCCACGCCGTGCAGGCCGCCGGCCACCTTGTAGCCGGAGTTTTCGCCGCCGAACTTGCCGCCGGCGTGCAGGATGGTGTAAACGACGGTGACGGCGGGCAGGCCGGTGTCGGCCTGAATGTCCACAGGGATGCCGCGGCCGTTATCCGTGACCTGAATGATGTTGTCTTTCAGGATCTTGACCTCGATGTGGTCGCAGTAGCCGGCCAGTGCTTCATCGATGGCGTTGTCCACGATCTCGTAGACCAGATGATGCAGGCCGCGCTCGCCGGTGGAGCCGATATACATGCCCGGGCGCTTGCGCACCGCTTCCAGACCCTTCAGGACCTGGATCTCGCTGGCATTATACTCATGGTCGGTAGCGGTTTCGGCATTTGTGCTGGTAATGATTTCTTCTGCCATTTCCTTTCTCCCTTTTGTTCAATGTTTGCATTTTTGTTCGATCTATCGTAAAAGCAGAGCATATTCTCCGCCTGTTGGCTGGTTTACTCGATCATTTTTTCGGCTCTGCGCCGCATGGCAGCAGGCGACAGCTCCGAAAGATACACCGTGTCCACCACGGCCCCGTCTGCCAGAACATAGCTCTGGGGCAGCTCGTCCGAAAGGCTCACCACCGCGCCGTTCTTCTGGGCGTAGTTCAGAAACTCCCGGCCCCGGGGGGTGATGGTTGTGGTTTCCAGATTAAAGATGCCGATAATGTCCCGGTCATTCAGCACGTAGTCACGGCCCAGATGAATATACATACAGTATTTTCCTCATTCTGGTAGTTCATGCATAAAACGCCGTTTATTCACCGGCAGCTGCATGTACTTTTGCATCATTTCTTCATACTTTATACTTTGCTCAGCACGCCGCCGTTCATGCGGTACACCTCGCCGTCCGTTTTCAGGAACGCGGTATCATCGCAGCTGGTGACGAAGGTCTGCTTTTCCTTCATGCGGGTGAGCAGATACTGCTTGCGGCCCTCGTCCAGCTCGCTGAGCACATCGTCCAGCAGGAGCACCGGGTGCTCCCCGGTGATCCGGGCAGCGGCAGCCGCTTCGGCCATTTTCAGGCTCAGCACCACGCTGCGCTGCTGTCCCTGACTTGCAAACACCTTTGCGGGCTGGTCGTCCAGCAGCAGCTCAACGTCCTCGCGGTGGATGCCGCACAGGCTCTGCCCGGCGCGCAGCTCTTCGTTCTGGCGCTGCTTCAAAAGTGCGGACAGTCCGCCCGGCTCAAACTGGGCGGCATAGCGCACCGCCATGCGCTCTGCCCCGTGGGAAAGCTCGGCATAGTTGGCGCAGGCCAGCGGTGTGAGCAGGGCCAGATATTCCCGCCGCCGCTTCTGGATGGCCTCGCCCTGTGCCGCAAGCTCCACGTTCAGCACTTCCAGCAGGGCGCATTTTTCTGCCCATGGGCGCTCCGTGCCGCCTGCGGAATGACGCAGAAGCGCGTTTTTCTGCTGCAATGCCCGCACATAGCGACGGTAGGTGGCAAGGTAACCGGGGTACAGCTGGCACAGCGCCGCGTCCAGAAACCGCCGCCGTCCTTCCGGTGCACCTTTTACAAGGCTCAGGTGCCCGGGGTCGAACACCACAGCCGGAAAGCTGCCCGCAAGGCCCGCCGCCCGCTTGGGCGGAGAGCCGTTGACCGATGCATACCGGCCGGGGCGCTGTGCATCCGGCGTGCCCACCGTAATGCGCACATTTGCCGGTTCGTCCGGTTCCTGATCCTCCTGCCGGGTGCGCTGGGTGACGGCCTCCAGTACCGCGAATGTTTCTCCGCGGCGCACAAGCTCGGCATCCTTGCCGCCCCGGAAGCTTTTGCCGCCGGTCAGCAGCCAGATGGCCTCCAGCAGGTTCGTTTTGCCCTGACCGTTGTTGCCGCAGATCACGGTCAGCTCCCGGCCAGGTTCCAGCTGCGCTGCCGCAATATTGCGGTAATTCGCAACTTCCAGTGAAAGCAGACGCATTACTGGCCCTGACCCACTTCCACGGTCTGGCCGTCCAGCTCGATCACATCACCGGCACGGCACTTCTTGCCGCGCATGGTGCACACCTCGCCGTTCACCTTCACGGCACCGCCCTGCACCAGCTCCTTGGCTTCGCCGCCGGTCTCGCACAGGCCTGCATATTTCAGCAGGGCATCCAGCTTGATAAATTCCGTATGGATGAGAATTTTCTGCATAATTTCGCCCTCTTAATCGTTCTTGAAGCGCACCGGCAGCACCAGATACAAAAAGTCGTTGCCCTCGGCAGGCAGCACCTTGACCGGGCTCAGAGGGCCGCTGATCTCCATGCGGACCTTCTCGGTGCGGGCGTTGCGCAGCGCATCCAGCAGATAACGGTTGTTGAAGCCGATCTCCACTTCGTCGCCCTCGCAGTCGGCGTTGAACTCGTCCACCACGCGGCCAAGGTTGGTCTGGCAGCGCACCACGACTCTACCCTCTGTAAAGGAGATGCGGAGAGGATTTTTTAAACGCTCTGTAATAATCAGCGAAGCACGCTCGATGGTCTCGATGAATTCCTTGGTGTCGATGGTCACGCGGGTGCGGCTGTCGGCGGGGATCACGTTGCGGTAGTTGAGGAATTCGCCCTCGATCAGACGGCTCATGATGGTGTAGCCGCCGGCCATAAAGACCACATAGCGGCGGTTGGCGCTGATGTGCACCGGCTCTTCGTCGTCGTTGGGCAGCAGGTGGGCGACCTCGGTCATGGTCTTGCTGGGCACGATGATGCGGATATCCTTTACCGCCGTCACCGGGCGTTCCACGATGGCCAGACGGTAGCCGTCCAGTGCCACCACAGTCAGCTTGTCGGGCAGGATCTCGAACAGCTCACCGGTGTGGGCGGGCTTTTTCTCGTCCTGACTGACAGCATATAACGTACGATCGATCATATCTTTCAGTACGCCGGTCTTGATGGTCAGGGTCTCTTCCGCTCCGGTATTGGGCAGCTCCGGGAAATCGTTGGCCGGCATAGACTGGATCTCGAACTGGACTACGCCGCTCTGGATGGTGGTCTTGCCGTTCTCGGCAGAGAGGATGCTGACCTGACCGGCGGGCATCCGGCTGATCATGCTGCTGAGCAGCTTTGCATTCAGCACCACCTCGCCGGCTTCCTTGACATTGGCTTCGATGGTGGTCACGATGCCCATTTCCAGATCGTAGCCGGTGAGGTTGAGCTGGAAGCCTTCGGCTTTCAGCAGGATACCTTCCAGCACAGGGATGGCAGAACGCATGGTGACGGCTTTGGACACACCATCGATGGCTGCGCTCAGCAGAACTTTATCACATACGATGTTCAAACTGAATTCTCTCCTTTGTTTTTCGTTTCTGATGTTGTTTTGTGTTTGAAAACAGTTTCAGAACCGGTCTATCTTATTGAACTTGTTGTAGTAACCGTAGTAGGGGGTGGGGAACTTGTGGAAAACCCCGAAAAGCCTTGTCGGAATGCGGGGGTTTTGGTTTCCACGGGGTTGTGAATGTGTTGTGAATGGATTGTGGAAAGGTTGGAATAGGTCTTTCTTTCCACAGACCATGTGGAGAACGGAGGTTGAATGTTGAAAACTCTGTGGAAAGTGTGGAAAGGTTTGCGTTTTTACCACAAGATATAGGTTCTTTTTCCCCGTTTTGTTCCGTTTTCTCCCCATATTTTGGGGTTTCACCCATAAATGAGTACGACTTTTGCACGATTTCTGCGGTCAGGCCTTCACGTTCTTGATGATGTCGCTCACGGTCTCGCGCAGGTGCTGGTCGTTCTTCATGTCACGCTCCATGGTCTTGAGGGAGTAGACGATGGTGGAGTGGTCACGGCCGGAGAATTCACGGCCGATCTCTTCCATGCTCATGCCGGTGACCTCGCGCAGGATGTAGATGGCCACACGGCGGGCAGAGGCAACGTTGGCGTTGCGCTTGGTGCCGCGGATGTCGGCAGGGGAGACGTTGAAGGTGCGGGACACCTCGCCGATGATCTTCTCGATGGTCACGGGCACCGGCTGGGTCTCGTTGAGGATGTCCTTGATGGCATTCTGGGCCACACTGATGACCGGCTGGATGCCCTCCAGCATGTAGTAGGCGTTCAGTTTTTTTACAGCGCCTTCCAGCTGGCGGATGTTGTTCTTCAGATGGTTGGCAATGAACTCGGCCACATCCTCGGGCAGGTCCAGATGCAAAAGCTCTGCCTTGCGCTTGACGATGGCCACGCGGGTTTCAAAATCCGGCGGCTGCACATCGGCGGTCAGGCCCCACTCAAAGCGGGTGCGCAGACGCTCTTCCAGACTTTTGATCTCCTTGGCCGGGCGGTCGGAGGCAATGACGATCTGCTTGTGGGCATCGTGCAGGGAGTTGAAGGTGTGGAAGAACTCCTCCTGCGTGGACTCCTTGCCGGCGATGAACTGGATATCGTCCACCAGCAGCAGGTCTGCCACGCGGTACTTCATGCGGAAGTCCTCGGTGCTGCCGGCGCGGATGGCGGCGATCAGCTCATTGGTGAACTGCTCGCAGGTAACGTACATGATGACGAAATCGGGGTGGGTGCGCTTGATCTCGGTCTGGATGGCCGTGAGCAGATGGGTCTTGCCAAGGCCGGAGCCGCCGTAGATGAACAGCGGGTTGTATGCGCCGGAGGGATTGGCCGCAACCGCCTGTGCAGCAGCAAACGCAAACTGGTTGGAAGGGCCTTTGATGAAGTTTTCAAATGTGAACTCGTAGTTGCCCTGCGGGGAGGCGGGGTTCGCCTCGTACTGCTGGGCCAGCACCACCTCGTGCGGCGGCGTGCTGGGCACCACCAGCGTGATGTCCACGTCGAAGCCCAGCACGGTCTTGAAGGCTTCCTTGAGCAGGCCAAGGTAGCGGTCCGTCACGATCTTGCAGATGAAGTCGTTGCGCACCGAAAGGGTGATGTGGCTGGAATCCTCAAAGCTGATCGGCTCCAGTCCGTCGATATAGAGATTATAGGTCGGCTCGGCCATCTGCGTTTTGCAGTACGCCTGGGCGGCCTCTAAAACGTCCTTAAAAGAATCCATAAAACATCCACTCCGTTAAAGTTTTCAACAATGCTGCTGATACTAGGTTAGTATACCACAAAAAACGCTGTGCGTCCATATTTCTATAATGTAATTTATAATACATAAGAAAAGCCCCTGCACGGCCGTTGTGGCATGGGCAAAACAGGGCCACAATATCTTGTGGCAAAAGAGTTTTCCACGGCAGAATGGTGAAAAAGTTGAAAATCTTTTCACAAAAAAGTTTGAAGGAAAGCGAAAAAAATGCTTGACAGAACGCCATACTATGCGATATACTGTTGAATTGCAAGCCTGTCCCCAATCTGGGACCACATCAGACCCCATACCGGGGATAAGTTTTTACGGAGGATACAACCATGAAGAGAACTTTTCAGCCCAAGAAGCGTCAGCGCAAGGAAGTTCATGGCTTTCTGACCCGCATGAGCACCAAGAACGGCCGTAAGGTCATCAATGCTCGCCGTGCAAAGGGCCGCAAGAGCCTGACTGTCTGATCCGGCCTTTTATGACGGGATCCGGCGCAGAAATGAATATGCGCACAAAAGACCGCTGATATTGGATTAGCGGTCTTATTTTTTTTTGAAAATTGAAAGAATTTTCGTAAAAATGCCCGCATGGGCTTTCAAAGTCGAAAAATTTTTGATATACTGGCTGAAGAATGCACCCTTCGGGGCGTGTTCTCAGCCACAGAAAGGAGGCGCGGAATCATGCGCTATCGTCCCATCCGCCGCAACAGCGAGTTTGGCAGAGTGTATGCCCGCGGCAAATCCTATGTGAACCCCGGTCTTGTGATGTATGTGCTCAAGACCCGCAGCAAAAAGACCCGCGTGGGTCTGACCGCCACCAAAAAGATCGGCCACGCCGTGCAGCGCAACCGCGCCCGCCGCGTGATGAAGGCGGCCATCGACGAGCATCTGGACTACAACATCGGCGGCTATGATCTGATCTTTGTAGCCCGCGGTATGACCCCGCGGCTGAAGAGCTGGCAGCTGAGCAGCGTTGTGGCAAAGCTGTTTGCACAAGCCGGTCTGCCGGATAAGGCCAAACGGCCGGATGCGCCGCCCCCTGCCACCGTGCCCCCGGCACGCAGGGCACAGGCGGAAAAGCCGGACGCATGAACCGCCTGCAGTACATCTGCCGCCGCGCGCTGTGCGTGCCCATCCGGGCCTACCAGTACACTCTCAGCCCATGGATCGGCCGCAGCTGCCGTTTTACGCCCAGCTGCAGCAACTACACCATGCAGGCCATCATGACCCATGGGTGCGTAAAGGGCATCCTGCTGGGGGCATGGCGCATCGCCCGGTGCAATCCCTTCGGCAAATGGGGCTTTGACCCGGTGCCGGAGCCGGGCCGCTGGCAGAACCCTGCCCGCCGGCTGCAGCCCGCAAAGCTGTTTTCCACACGGCACAAGCAAAAGGTGGAAAAGTAAATATGCTTCTTGTGACGCGGTGCACTGTGGGCAGCGTGTCCTACGATAAAAATAACAAGTCCCGTGCCACAGACGGGGCAGAATGGACAAAGGTATGAACTTCTTTTACATCCTGAGCGGTCCTCTCGGCTATGTCATGGAGTGGATCTACAAGCTGCTCCCGAGCTACGGCTGGGACATCGTCATCTTCACGCTGCTCATCAACATCGTCAAGATCCCTCTGCAGCTGAGCCAGCAGAAGAGCATGGCTAAAATGTCGGCCTTCCAGCCCATGATGATGGAGATCCAGACCAAGTACAAGGACAAGCCCGAAAAGCAGCAGGAAGAAATGCTCAAGCTGCAGCAGGACTACGGCTATAGCCCCACCGCAGGCTGCGTGCCCATGCTGTTGAACTTCCTTGTCATGTTCGGCGTTATCGGTGTCGTGTACAATCCGCTGGAGCGCATCTTCCACATCAGTGCTGCGGCTCTGACCGCCGCCGGTGAGGCCCTGACCGCCTCCGGCGTCGCCTTTACCGCCATCACCCGCGATACCAACATCATCGCACAGGTGGTTGCTGGCAACGGCGGTGTGCTGGGCTGCTTCAGCGCCGAGCAGATCGCTACCATTACCGAGTTCAGCCAGCACATGAACTTCCTCGGCATCGACCTGACCCGCATCCCCAAGCTGGGCCTTTCTCTGGACATCGTGCTGCCGCTGCTGTCGGTCATCACCATGCTCCTGTCCACCCATATCAGCATGAAGGCCAGCGGCCAGCAGATGCAGGGCAGCATGAAGCTGACCATGTATATGATGCCGCTGATGTACCTGTTCTTCTGCTTCACCTATCCTCTGGCATTCTCTCTGTACTACGTCATTTCCAACATCGTGATGACCGTGCAGACTCAGGTCATGCGCAAGGTGTACGACCCCGATAAGATGCGCAAGGAGATCGAAGCGCAGATCGCAGAAAAGAAAAAGCAGGAAAAACGCGGTGTGAAGAACACTACCGTCAAGGTCACCGATCCCAAGACCGGCAAGACCACGGAAAAGAACATTTCTGCCAGCGAGATGAACAAGCGCCGTCTGGAGTATGCCCGCCAGCTGGACGAGGAGCGCTACAAGGACGAGCGTACCGTGCCGCTGAGCGAGCTGAACAAGCAGGATAAAGAATAAGAGGAGGATGAACGGTTATGATCCGTAAGCAGGAAGCGACCGGCAAAACGGTCGATGAAGCCCGCGCAAAAGCCTGCGCTCTGCTGGGCGTGCAGGCCGATGATCTGAATGTCAGCTGCGAAGTGCTGGAAATGCCCCAGAAGACTGGTTTTCTGGGCCTGAAGCTCACCCCCGCTAAGGTGTGCGTGAGCGTGGAGGAGCCGGACGCTCCGGCTGCAGCACCCGCTGAGCCTGTTGTTGAGAAAAAGACTCCCGTGCAGGAGGCTGTCAAGGCCGCTCCCGTGGCAGAGGAGCCTGCCGCTGCGGCAGCACAGCCGGAAGCAGAGGCCGAAGAGCCTGCTGCCCCTGCTGCAGAAGCTGCTGCAGAGCAGCCCGCTGCCGAGGAAGAGGAGCCGGAAGTCCCCATCGTGATCGAAGAGAACGCTAAGATCAAGGCTGCTGTGGACTATCTGCGTGAGGTCATTGCCCTGATGGGCGTGGAGAATGTCACCTTCAGCGCTGTGCAGAAGGGCGAAGCTACCATCATCCGTCTGGACGGTGAAAAGCTGGGTGCCCTCATCGGCCGCCGCGGCGAGACCATGGAGAGCCTTTCCTATCTGGCAAGCCTTGTGGCAAACCGTCTGGAGGGCGATTACATCAAGCTGGGTCTGGATGTGGCCGGCTACCGCGATAAGCGCGAGAGCGACCTGACCGCACTGGCACAGCGCATTGGTGCCAAGGTGCGCAAGACCGGCCGCAGCTTTGCCATGGAACCCATGAACCCCTACGAGCGCCGCATCATCCACTCTGCCATCAGCAAGATGGAGGGCGTGCGCAGCGAGAGCAAGGGCGAAGGCCGTGACCGACGTGTGGTCATCTACTCCACCGCACCCGATGCACAGACTGAGAACACCTATGGCGAGCGCCGTCCCCGTGGCGGACGCGGCAATGGCCGTCGTCCCGGCGGCAGCCGCAATGGCGGTTATCGCGGCGGGAACCGTTCTGAGCATGGCGACCACAATGGAAACCGCGGCGGTTACCGTGGCAGCCGCAATGGTGCACCCCGCGGCCCGCGGCCTTCCGGCGTGCCGGAGCGCACCTATGCACCCCGCGATGCCGAGAATGCAGCACCGGTAGCACCCAAGCGCACCGAGCGCGTGGATGATTTTGCCGATTTCAGCTTTGGCAAGATCGAGCTGTAATACGGAATTACTTTTGAAATCAGGGTCTCCGGAAGATCTGCGGATTTTCCGGAGACCTTTTTTCACGCAAAAAGGATTTTACCAAAACCTGATGCCAAGGTGGTTTCGGGGCGGGCAGCCGTTGCGGTATACTGAGCCTGTCAAAAGTCATTCTTCTCAAAATTTGGAGAACCTGCCTGTTTTTTGCCGAAATCTTTCTCTTAAATGGCAATTGTAAAACAATTGGTCAAGGATTTATACTGTAGTCAAGAGCGTTCTGTTCGTGAGGAACAGACAGAATGATGAAAAGAGAGGTATTCAACTATGGCTCAGAACAAGATCTCCCGCCGCAGCTTCCTGCGTGGTGCAGGGGCATCCGCAACCATCGCAGCCGCCAGCTGCATGGCACCCTCTGCAGCCGCCTGTGACATCAAGTCCCTGTGGAGCATGGATCTGCAGATCCTTGCCACCAGCGATACCCACGGTAAATTCGATCCATGGGACTACGCCGCCAATAAGGCAGATGCTTCCGGCAGTGTGGCCCAGCAGGCGACCGCCATCAAGCAGTGCCGCACCCGGAACACGCTGGTGGTGGATGCAGGCGATACCATTCAGGCCAACTCCGCAGAGCTGTTCCTGAACGATGACCTGCATCCCATGGTCGCTGCCATGAATGCCATCGGCTATGATATCTGGACCACCGGCAACCACGAGTACAACTACGGCATGGATGTGCTGAAAAAGGTCATGGGACAACAGAAGGCCAAGGTGCTCACCGGCAACGTTTACGCACCGGACGGCACCCCGCTGGCCGACGGCTACACCATCATCAAGAAGGGCACCGTCAAGATCGGTGTCATCGGCATGGTCACGCCCAACATCACCCGCTGGGATGCCAAGAATCTGGAGGGTTGGACTGTCACCAACCCCGTGGACGAGAGCCGCAAGATCATTGATAAGATCAAGGATCAGGTGGATGTTCTGATCGGCGTCATGCACATGGATACCGAGAACGAGTACGGTGTGTACGGCTCCGGCGTTACCGATCTGGCAAATGCCTGCCCGGAGTTTGATGTGATCGTGGGTGGCCACGGCCACAGGAGCATCCCCAACATGATGATCAACAACGTGCTGGTGGTGGAGAACAAGAACGCCGGTGCCACCCTGTCCGAGATCCACGTCTATCTGGAGCGCCAGCTGGACGGTAAGTGGAAGGTCGTGAACCGCACCTCTGAAAACCTGCAGATCAAGGAGTACGAGCCCGATCCGGAGCTGACCGCTTTGCTGGCCTCCTACGACACTCGCGCCAAGGAAGATGCTGTTACTCCCATTGGCGAGCTGAAGGGCGGCGATCTGGCCCCCGAAAACGAGATCGACTGCCTGCCGCAGGCCATGGTGCAGGATACCGCGCTGCTGGACTTCATCAACGAAGTGCAGATGTACTACACCGGTGCGCAGGTCTCTGCTACCGCCCTGACCTCCATGACCTCCCAGATGCGCGCAGGCACCATCCGCAAGTGTGATATGGCCAGCATCTACACCTACCAGAACACCCTGTACAAGCTGCAGATGACCGGCGAGCAGCTGCGCCGCTTCATGGAGTGGTCTGCTGCCTTCTTCAAGACATGGAAGCCGGATGAAGTGACCATTGCCTTTGACCCCTCGGTGCGCTACTACCTGTACGATGCTTTTGAGGGTGTCAGCTACGAGCTGGACATCTCCAAGGAGCCGGGCCACCGCATCAAGAACCTCAAGTGGCCGAACGGCAAGGCCGTAAAGGACACCGACACCTTTGTTGTGGCAGTGAACAACTACCGCGCAACCACCCAGCTGCTGACGGCTGCGGACATCTTCCTGCCGGGCGAAGAGCTGCCCAAGCTGTTGGAGATCGATGTGCGCGGCGACGTGGGCGGCATCCGCGAGCTGCTGGGCGAGTACATCCGCACCGTGAAGGGCGGCACCATTGAGCCGCACGTGAACAACAACTGGAAGATCGTGGGCAACAACTGGAAGGCTGCCGATCACCAGAAGGCTGTGCAGCTGCTGCGCGAGGGCAAGCTGGCCCTGAATGAGAATGCCGATGCACGCACACTGCCCGGCAAGGCCATCACCACGGCAGATATCGCCAAGTTCTAAAAACAGTTTCCTGTAAAAAGGGGCTTTCCGTGTTGGGACGGAAAGCCCCTTTTTTGTGTGAGAAACGGGCGGATTTTCAACCGTTTCCCGGGAATTGGTTGAAAAAACAGTACCATTCCGCAGCATTTCGTGGTACAATGAAACTGTATTGGTCTCGCTGCTGTGGGCAGATGGGAGCAAGCGGCCAGACCGGGCGCGGAAAGGAAGCCAGAAAAAACCATGCAGGAAACGACCATTGCAGCCATTGCAACAGCACCGGGCGCAGGCGGCATTGCCGTCGTGCGGCTCTCCGGTGCGGAGAGCTATCCCATAGCAGCCCGGGTGTTCCGCCCGGCCAACGCCGCAAAAAAGGTGGAGGATGCCAAAGGCTACACCGCCATGTACGGCACATTCCGGGAAGGGGACGAAGCCTTTGATGAGGGCGTGGCCCTGTTTTTCCGCGCGCCCCACAGCTATACCGGTGAGGACGTGGTGGAGCTTTCCTGCCATGGCGGCAGCGCCGTGGCCCGCCGTCTGGTGGAAGCCTGTCTTGCTGCCGGTGCGCAGCCTGCCGCGCCCGGCGAGTACACCCGCCGCGCGTTCCTGAACGGCAAGCTGGGTCTGACGCAGGCCGAAGCGGTGATGGATCTGATCTCGGCGGATGGCCGTCAGGGTGCCGCGCTGGCCAATGCCGCGCTGGGCGGTGCGCTGGCAAAGAAGATCAGTGCCCAAAAGGAAGCGCTTACCGCCATTCAGGCTCACCTTGCCGCATGGGTGGATTTTCCCGAAGAGGATGTGCCGGAGCTGGACGGTGACCATCTGCACCGCGTACTGAGTGGGGTAAAGGCAGAGCTGGACGAGTTGATCCATAATTATCAGGCGGATACCGTCCTGCGCGAAGGTGTGGACTGCGCCATTGTGGGCAGACCAAATGCGGGCAAATCCACACTGCTCAACCTGCTGGCCGGGTTCGACAGGGCCATCGTCACGCCGGTGGCTGGCACCACCCGTGACGTGGTGGAGCAGGCGGTACAGCTGGGGGATATCCAGCTGAATCTGTTCGATACCGCCGGTCTGCGCGAGACCGAAGATGCCATTGAAGCCGAGGGCATCCGCCGCAGCTGGAAAAAGCTGGAGGAGGCAGGCCTGATCCTGGCTGTGTTCGATGGCTCTGAGCCGCCCACGCGGGAAGATCTGGAGCTTGCACAGCGTTGCACAGGCCGTCCAGCCATTGCACTTATCAACAAAGAGGATAAACCGACGCAATTTGACGCAGAGTTGATAGCACCCTGCTTTGCCATGGTGCTGCCGGTGTGCTGTCAGGAGGAGGAGAGCCGCAAGGTGATCTCCGCTGCGGTGGCCCGCCTGCTGGGTACCAGCCAGATCGACCCCCATGCCGCCAGTCTGTCCGGCCAGCGTCAGCTTTCCGCCGCACTGCGTGCGCGGGACGCTGTGGCCGGTGCACTGGATGCTGCCGCAGGCGGCTTTGGGCTGGATGCCGTTTCCGTCTGTGTGGACGACGCACTGGCCGCCCTGTGCGACCTGACCGGTGAGAACGCCTCGGAAGCTGTGATCGAACAGGTGTTTGAACGTTTCTGCGTGGGAAAATAAGAGGAAAACCAAGGAAAAGTATATGAACCACTTAGGAGATTATGACGTTATCGTCATCGGTGCCGGTCATGCCGGCATCGAGGCAGCTCACGCCGCCGCGACACTGGGCGCGAAAACGGCCGTGTTTACCATGAGTCTGGATGCCATTGGCAACATGCCCTGCAACCCCAGCATTGGCGGCACGGCAAAAGGTACGCTGGTACGTGAATTGGATGCACTGGGCGGCGTGATGGGCCTTGCTGCGGATGCCACCTATCTGCAGAGCCGGATGCTCAACAAGGGCAAAGGCCCGGCGGTGCACGCCCTGCGTGTGCAGACCGACCGCAAGCGCTACCATGAATATATGAAGCATGCATTGGAACTCACGCCCGGCCTTGCCATCCATCAGGCAGAGGTCGTGGGCATTGAGACCGAGAACGGCCGTGTGAAGGGCGTTGTGACCCAGCTGAACGGCGAATACAGCGCCAAGTGCGTGGTCATTGCCACCGGCACGAATCTGGGCGGCAAAATTTTTGTGGGTGATGCATGGTATGCCTCCGGCCCGGACGGGATGCACGCCGCCAACGCCCTGACCGACAGCCTGAAGGCCGCCGGTCTGCCGCTGCGCCGGTTCAAGACCGGCACCCCTGCCCGGGTGCACCGCCGCAGCATCGATTTCAGCCAGCTGGAATGCCAGCCCGGCGACCCGGACAGCGAGCTGCAGCCCTTCAGCTTCCTGACCGACGCCCCCATGCACAACAAGGTGGAGTGCTGGATCGCCTATACCAACCCCGAGACCCACAGGATTATTCTGGATAACATCCAGCGCAGCCCGCTCTACGGCGGCATGATCGAGGGCGTTGGCCCGCGCTACTGCCCCTCCATCGAGGACAAGGTGGTGCGCTTTGCAGGCAAGGACCGCCACCCCATTTTTGTGGAGCCCTGCGGGGAGAACACCGAGGAGATGTATCTGCAGGGAGCCTCCAGCAGCCTGCCGGAGGATGTGCAGAATGCCTTCTACCGCAGCATCAAAGGGTTTGAGAACATCGAGATCATGCGTCCGGCCTACGCCATCGAGTACGACTGCGTGGACCCCACCAGTCTGGAAGCCACGCTGGAAAGCAAGGTAGTGCGGGGCCTGTACGGTGCGGGTCAGTTCAACGGCACCTCCGGCTACGAGGAAGCCGCCGCCCAGGGCCTGCTGGCCGGACTGAACGCTGCCCGCAATGCGCTGGGCAAAGAGCAGCTGATCCTGCCGCGCCACACCAGCTATCTGGGCACGCTGGTGGACGATCTGGTCACAAAGGGTGTCATGGACCCCTACCGTATGATGACCAGCCGCAGCGAGTACCGCCTGACCCTGCGTCAGGACAACGCTGACCAGCGGCTGACCCCCATCGGCAGGAAATACGGCCTTGTGCAGGATGACCGCTGGGCCAAGTACCAGCACACCCAGAGCATTCTGGAAGCGGAGCGCCGCCGCCTGCATGAGACACATCTGCGCACCGCCGACCTGCGCACCGCCATGGAAGCGGCCGGTCTTGCCCCTGCTGCCGAGGGCGGCATTGCGGAAGAGCTGCTGCGCCGCCCGGAGATCAGCTATCCGCTGCTGGCGGGTATGATCGGCTGGGGCGAGGAGATCACCCCCATGCTGGCTGAGCGGCTGGAGACCGAGATCAAGTATGCGGGCTACATTGCCCGGCAGGACCGGATGATCCGGGACGTGGCCCGGCACGAAAAGACCCTGATCCCGGATGATTTTGAATATTCCGACCTGACCGGCCTGACACTGGAAGCCCGCGAAAAGCTGGCCCGCATCCGGCCGAAGAACCTCGGTCAGGCGGGGCGCATCCCGGGCGTATCGCCCTCCGATGTGGCGCAGCTGAGCATTGCACTGGCAGCGAGGAAGTAAGTCTGCTTCCCGCACAGAGAGTATTCGTGTGGGGCGGGCTTCATGCCTTTTGCAAAATGCATCGCCGCCGGGGATGTTCTCTTTTGCGTGCCAAAAGAGAACCAGAAAAGCACCCGCTACTTTCGAGGAGCGGGAGGCACGAATTAAGGGCTACTCGCCCTTAATAATCCCAAAGAAGATGGGCTCCATACAAAAAATCCAAGTCGCTTCGCTAGAGGATTTTTTGTGTTCCGCCGATTTCGAGTCGCTTGCGCGACGCGCCGTGCGGATAAACTTGTGCATTTTCTGCTGCGTGAATGCTCCCGCAGGGAGTCAGCGGCAGTAGATGCCGTTTACCATTACGACCTTCCGTGTGAAAAAGCAAATCAGGAAAATCCGCAGATTTTCCTGATTTGCAAATATAAAAATAATTTTTCCGATGAATTTGCCCAGAGCAACGCGGAGGGCATTTGAAATCGTTAAACATAGAAAGAAGCTGCAACCAATGGAAGAACTGAAGCTTTACGAGGGCCGTCCTGCCGACTGCACCGGGCGGCTGGAAAAAGAGATCCGTACCTATGACCTACTGGACAAGCTGGGCATCCAATTCTGGCGCACCGACCACGGCTGGATGAAGGCCGACACCATGGAGGACTGCCATGTGATCGATGCCTGCCTGAATGCCACCGTGTGCAAGAACCTGTTCCTGTGCAACCGGCAGAAGACGAACTTCTATCTGCTCATGATGCCCGGGGACAAGCCCTTCAAAACCAAAGAGCTTTCCCATCAGCTGGGCATTGCCCGCCTGAGCTTTGCCTCGCCCGAGGATATGGAGCAGTATCTGGACTGCACGCCCGGCTCCTCCTCCATTATGGGCCTTGCCAATGATGCTGAAAATAAGGTGCAGCTGCTGATGGATGAGGACATAAAGGCAGGGGAGTACCTCGGCTGCCACCCCTGCATCAACACCTCCTCGCTCAAGCTGCGAACGGCAGATGTGCTGGAAACTTTCCTGCCTGCCGTGCACCACGAGCCGATCTTCGTTCACTTGACCGGCGAATAACAGAAAGGAAAACCTGCGTATGATCGATAAACCGCGCCTTGAAGCAAAATGTTCCACATGGAACATCACTCTCACCGGCACCCAGCTGGACCAGCTGGATGCCTTTGCCGAAATTCTGGTGGACTACAACCAGAAGGTCAACCTGACCGCTATCACCGACCCCGAGGGGATCGAGGATAAGCACTTCCTCGACAGCCTGCTGTTTGCCAGCCAGCCGGAAGTGGCGGGCCGCATGGTGGATGTGGGCGCAGGCGCAGGCTTCCCGGGCATCGTGACCAAAATCTACAAGCCGGAACTGGAGCTGACCCTGATGGAGCCCACCGGCAAGCGGGTGGAGTTTTTGAAGTACGCCTGTGCCCAGCTGGGCTTGACCGGCGTGGAGTTTGCAAAGGAGCGCGCCGAGGAAGCCGCCCGCAAGGCGTGGCGTGAACAGTTTGATCTGGCCTCGGCCCGTGCAGTGGCCGCGCTGCCCATGCTGGCCGAATACTGTCTGCCGCTGGTAAAGGTGGGCGGCAATTTCCTCGCCATGAAAGGCTCTTCCGGTGAGGAAGAACTGGCCGCAGCGCGCGGTGCCATCAAAAAGCTGGGCGGCGAGTACAAAGAAACCCGCACTCTGCACCTTCCGGGCGGCGACACCCGCACCCTGATCCTGTGCAAAAAGATTTCGCAGACTCCGACAGCCTACCCCAGAAACGGCGGAAAAATTGCGAAAAGCCCGTTGAAATAACGAAATATCGATAGAAATTTGTAAAACCCTGCCGAACGAAACTTCTGGCAGGGCTTTTATTTGTGTGATACACTGTGCCTGAAGCCTGAGTTTTCCACGCTTTCCCGGGAAAATGTGAAAAACAAAACCCATCCACCACGCGAAAGGAGCCGTGTATCCATGTTTGAACGCAAAAAGCAGGCGGGCAAGATTTATTTCCTGCCCATCGACCAGATCAGGCCGTCGCCATTTCAGGCACGGCGGGAATTCAGCGAGCAGGAGCTTGCGGCACTGGCGCAGAGCATCCGGGAGAACGGCCTGCTGCAGCCGGTCACGGTGCGGAAGCTGTCGGATGGCGGCTATGAGCTGGTGGCAGGGGAGCGGCGGCTCCGTGCCTGCAGGCTGGCAAAGATGACCACCATCCCTGCCATCCTCTGTGATTACGACGATGAGCGCACCGCCGCGCTGGGTCTGCTGGAAAACATCCAGCGCGCCGACCTGAACCCCTTTGAGCAGGCGCAGGGCATGAAGGATGTGATGGTGCTGTGGGACTGCACCCAGGCCGAAGCCGCCAAGCGACTGGGCATGGCGCAGCCCACCCTTGCCAACAAGCTGCGGCTTTTGCAGCTGAACGCTGACCAGCGGCAGTTCGTGCTGGACAACAGCCTCACCGAGCGCCATGCCCGGGCGGTGCTGCGTCTGCCGGAGAACCGCCGCAGTGAAGCATTGATCAACATTGCCAAGCGCCGCATGAACGCCCGGCAGACCGACCTCTACATTGAACAGCTGCTCAACACCCCTGCAAAAGGCAGGCACCGCATCTCGATGGTCAAGGATGTGCGTATTTTTGTGAACACCATCGACCATGCCATCCGTCTGATGACCGATAATGGTGTGCCCGCCACTGCCCACCGGGAGGAGAAGGACGGGTATATCGAATATACGGTGCGCATCCCAACCACCGCCGCCGAACGGTAAAATTGTTCCATGTGGAACAGGAAACTCCCGTGCAGAGCGTAGTCGCGTGTTTAAAGTTTCATGCCTTTTGCTAAAGCATTGCCGCCGGGTACGTTCTCTTTTGCGTGCCAAAAGAGAACCAGAAAAGCACCCGCTACTTTCGAGGCGCGGGAGGCACGAACTAGGGGCTGCTCGCCCCTAGTAACCCCAAAGCTGTTGGGCTCCATACAAAAAATCCAAGTCGCTTCGCTAAAGGATTTTTTGTGTTCCGCCGATTGGAAGCCCCTCAGTCGCTGCGCGACAGTTCCCTCAAAGAGGGAGCCTCTGGCAAAACCGGAAAGCGTTATGGTCTGCCCGGAAACTTTGCCGTCATGCCAAGGACTCTCCCTTTGGGAGAGCTGGCAAGCCCGATAGGGCTTGACTGAGAGGGCTAGCCAGCTTCCCGGCGCACATTCAAAATCGTTTGTTTTGTCTCCCGAAACCGTGCAGTTTTTGATTTTCCCACCTCTAAAAGTTAAAAATCCAGCGGAAAAACGCTTCAGATGGTTCAAAAACCGATTTGGATGTGCTATACTAGGTGTTAAGGTGCCTGTATGGACGGGAAACCGGCGGGCATGACTGCGAATGTTCCACATGGAACAATTAAATTTTCCCGGAAGGAAGAATTGTGCGTGGCAAAAATTGTAGCAATTGCGAACCAGAAGGGCGGCGTTGGCAAAACCACCACCGCCGTCAACCTGTCGTCCTGCGTTGCGGCGCTGGGCAAGCGGGTGCTCATCGTAGACCTTGATCCGCAGGGCAATACCACCACCGGCTACGGCATCCCGAAGCGCAGCGTGGAAAAGGGAACCTACGAGATCCTGATCGGTGAAGCACGAGCATCCGAGGCCATCCGTAAGACCGAATACCGCACCGATGTCATCGGCTCCAACACCCGTCTGGCCGGTGCCAGTCTGGAAATGATCGACCTGCCCGCTCGTGAGAGCCGCCTGCGCAAGGCGCTGGCCGAGGTGCAGAAGGACTATGACTTCATCTTTATCGATTGTCCGCCCAGTCTGGACCTGCTCACCCTGAACGGCCTGAGTGCCTGCGACAGCGTTCTCATTCCGGTGCAGTGCGAGTATTACGCGCTGGAGGGTCTTTCGGAGCTGATCAGCACCTTAAAGACCATTCGCAAAAAGTACAATCCGTATCTGGATATCGAGGGCGTGGTGTTCACCATGTTCTCGCTGCGGTATAATCTGACCGTGCAGGTGGTGGAGCAGGTGCAGAAGTATTTCGGCTCCAAGGTGTACAAGACCACCATCCCGCGCTCCATCCGTATTTCGGAGGCACCCAGCTACGGCCAGCCCATCAATTTCTATGAACCCAAGGGCAAGGGCAGCGAAGCATACATGGATCTGGCAATCGAATTTGTCAAGAACAACCGCCCGCACGAGCCCAAAAAGGCCCGCAGCAAAAGTGCATCCATCGCAGAGCAGACGAAAAATGCTCTGGAAGATTAAACCTCAGGGGGAACATGAATGGCAAGAGGAAAAGGAGGACTTGGCCGCGGGCTGGACAGTCTGTTTGAAGATGCCGCCCCGGTTTTTGAGTCCGGCGCAAAGGTAGATACCTTGCCCCTGCGTGAGATCGAACCGGACCCGGAACAGCCGCGCAAGACCTTTGACGAACAGGCGCTGGGCGAGCTGGCGGCCAGCATTGCAGAGCATGGTCTGCTGCAGCCCATCGCGGTGCGTCCGCGCCCGCGCGGCGGCTACAGCATCGTGGCGGGTGAGCGCCGCTGGCGTGCCTGCCGCATGGCAGGGCTGAACGATGTGCCGGTGGTCATTAAGGAAGTCAGCGACGAGCAGGCCATGGAGCTGGCTCTGGTGGAAAACCTGCAGCGCGAGGATCTGGACCCGGTGGAAGAAGCAACCGGCATCCGGGAGCTGATGACCCGCTGCGGCCTGACGCAGGAGCAGGCGGCACAGAAGCTGGGCAAGAGCCGCAGCGCACTGGCCAACAGCCTGCGCCTGCTGAACCTGCCGGAAAATGTGCTGGAACTGCTGAAAAGCGGCTTTATCAATATCGGCCACGCAAAGGTGATCCTGAGCCTGCCCACACCGGAGCTGCAGGAGCAGGCGGCGCAGATCATCGCAGACAACCAGCTGAACGTGCGTCAGGCCGAGGCGCTGTGCAAAAAGCTGGCAAAGCCCGCAAAGGAGCCCAGAGAACCCAAGCCGCGGGGCACTCTGCCGGTGGAGGTGGAAGAAAGCCTCAAGCAGGTGCTGGGCAGCGAGGTGAACGTGGCCTACCACGACGGTAAGGGCAGGCTGACCGTGCATTTCTATTCAGACGAGCAGCTGCGGGCCTTTGCCAACCTGCTGGGACAGTACCAGAACGAAGAATAAAGCGATCCAAGGCGGGCGACCGTCTTTGAACGGCACAGGGGAGGGGATCTTCTGTGCGAACCGAAATAGAGCAAGGAGAGTCAATCATGCTTGATATCAAATTTGTCCGTGAAAACCCGGACGCTGTCAAGGAAAACATCAAGAAGAAGTTTCAGGATGCAAAGCTCCCGCTGGTGGACGAGGTCATCGAGAAGGATGCCAAGTACCGCGCATGCCTGAAGGAAGTGGAAGCCCTCAAGGCTGCCCGCAACAAGCTGAGCAAGGCCAACGGCCCCCTGTTCGGCCAGCTGAAGAAGTGCACCGATGAGGCACAGAAGGCTGAGCTGCAGGCTCAGATCGATGCCAACAATGCCGCCGTCAAGGCCGACGCCGACAAGATGGCTGAGCTGGAAAAGGAAGAAGAGACCCTGTCCGCACGCATTCAGGAGATCATGTACACCATCCCGCAGATGATCGATCCCAGCGTGCCCATCGGCCCGGATGATACCTACAACGTGGAAGCACAGCGCTTTGGTGAGCCTGTGGTGCCCGATTTCCCCATTCCGTACCACACCGAGATCATGGAGAGCTTCGACGGCATCGATATGGACGCTGCAGGCCGTGTGGCCGGCAACGGTTTCTACTATCTGCTGGGCAACATCGCCCGCCTGCACGAGGCTGTGCTGGCCTATGCCCGCGACTTTATGATCAACAAGGGCTTCACCTATGTGATCCCTCCCTTCATGATGCACGGCAACGTGGTGCAGGGTGTCATGTCCTTCCCGGAAATGGATGCCATGATGTATAAGATCGAGGGTGAGGACCTGTACCTGATCGGTACCAGCGAGCACACCATGATCGGCCGCTTCATCGACCAGACTCTGGACGAGGCCACTCTGCCCCTGACCCTGACCTCCTACAGCCCCTGCTTCCGCAAGGAAAAGGGCGCTCACGGCATCGAGGAGCGAGGCATTTACCGCATCCATCAGTTCGAGAAGCAGGAAATGATCGTGGTCTGCCGCCCCGACGAGAGCGCTGACTGGTACGAGAAGCTGTGGAAGAACTCTGTGGAGCTGTTCCGCAGCATGGAGATCCCGGTGCGTCAGCTGAACTGCTGCTCCGGCGACCTGGCCGACCTGAAGGTGAAGAGCTGCGATATCGAAGCATGGAGCCCCCGCCAGCAGAAGTACTTCGAGGTCTGCTCCTGCTCCAATCTGGGCGATGCACAGGCACGCCGCCTGCACATCCGCGTGAAGGGCAAGGACGGCAAGACCTATCTGGCCCACACCCTGAACAACACCTGCGTGGCACCTCCGCGTATGCTGATCGCCTTCCTGGAGAACCATCTGCAGGCCGACGGCACCGTGACCATCCCCGAAGTGCTGCAGCCGTATATGGGCGGCCTGAAGGTTATGGTTCCCACCCACAAGAAGGGCTGAAGAATTGACCGGCTTTTCCACAAGGCTCGGATAAATGGTTGAAAAATCCCGCTTTCTATTCAATGGAAAGCGGGATTTTTGCGTATCTTCGTTTGTATTTTGGACGACACGAAAAAATATGATTTTTTTAAAAATATGTGTTGACAAAAGGGGTATCTGTGGGTATAATAATAGAGCACTGTTCAAGTGCACAAACAATATGTGGCGGTATAGCTCAGTTGGCTAGAGCATTCGGTTCATACCCGAAGTGTCACCGGTTCAAATCCAGTTACCGCTACCACTTTTACAGAGTTTCGCTAAGGTTAGGGGGACGGTCGTCTGCAGTAGTGGACGATGGAAGTCGGAGGTTTTAGCGAAGCTCTGTATTTCTAAGGCCCGTTGGTCAAGCGGTTAAGACACGGCCCTTTCACGGCTGTAACATGGGTTCGATTCCCGTACGGGTCATAAAAACGCCTTTGCGCATTGCGCAAGGGCGTTTTTAATTTGACCCATACGGGAATCGAACAGGGCGGCGGTGCGCAGCGCCGCAACCAAAGCCCCAGTGGGGCTTTGGTTAGCCCGCGGGTCCCAACGGCTAGGAATGTCTACCGTGGTAGTTGCCGCTACATTCGCTCGGGGGATTTTTAATTTAACCCGCACGGGAATTGCAGCTGAGCTGACCGCCGCCAGCGGCGGAAACAGGGAAGCGAAGCTGGGGCCGTGGTCAGCGGAATGCGAACGCCGTTCCAAGGCGTGAAGCATACGCTGGGAACCACAACCCGAGACAGCACGGCCCTGCGCAGCAGGGTAAGCAATCAGCCCAGTGGGCTGTTGCTTAGTGCCCCGGGTTGCGGCTCCCAGCATCCGCGCGTGCCTTGGGCGGCACTTGCGTCTTGCTGGCCGCTGCCCCAACAACTCCTCCCTGCATCGGCCACTGGCCGCGGTCGTCGTTGTTGCAAGTCCCATCCTGTAGGAATGTCTACCGTGGTAGCTGCCGCTGCATTCGCTCGGGGGATTTTTAATTTGACCCGCACGGGAATTGCAGCTGAGCTGACCGCCGCCAGCGGCGGAAACAGGGCGGCGGTGCGCCTTCATCTTGAATACCACATGCCAGTTTATGGATAAAAAACCCGGCAGGGGAACACGTTCATGTGCTCTTCTGCCGGGTTTTTCTGCATTTTCCGTAAATTTCCGGCCTGAAATAGTAACAAAATTATGTCAATGAGACATCAATCCTCCATTTTTAACCGTGAAAATTGACTTGCACACCAAAAACTCTGGAATATTCTAGTACTTTCCATATAAATTCATGACAAAGTTTGGTAGAAATAATATCTTGTATACAGGCTGCACTTACGTTACAATACAGATGATATACCAATTGTACGAGCAGAAGGGAGGAAATGGAGTCCACAAGGGCGGTTTTCAATCACGAGTACGGGCCGGTGGCGGATGCAGCGTGCAGTTTTTGCATCATCTGCTCCCATCGCCTGATGCTTAGAACGGGAGGATGTCAATGGAAGTCTTTTTGCAAGCACTGGTAAACGGGATCCTGCTGGGCGGTTTCTACTCCCTGATGGGTATGGGCCAGAACATCATTTTCGGTGTTATGAACATCGTCAACTTCTGCCACGGCGAAATGTTGATGGTGGGCATGTACATCACCTATGTTCTGTATACCTACTTTGGGGTGGACCCCTATGTAGCCCTTCCCATCGTTGCAGTGCTCATGTTCGGTCTGGGTGCGCTGATCCAGTCCACTCTGATCACCCCTTCGCTCAAGACCAAGAGCTTTACGAACCTTTTGTTCCTCACCGTCGGTCTGGGCCTGCTGCTCACCAACGGCGCTCTGGTCATCTTTGGTTCCACCTATTATAAGATCATTACCCCTTATTCGCAGACCTATATCCCGCTTGGCCCGGTCACCATTGCGCTGCCGCGTCTGGTCAGCTTCCTGATCCTGATCGTGGTTGCCATTGCACTGTTTGCCTTCCTTAAGTATTCCACCACCGGCAAGCAGATCCGCGCCGTATCCCAGAACCCCATTGGTGCTGAGGTCGTGGGCATCAACGTCAAGAAAATTTACATCCTGACCTATGGTCTGGGCGTTGCTCTGGCCGGTATCGCCGGCTCTCTGCTGACCCAGTTCTACACCATCTATCCCACCGCAGGCGCAAGCTTCGGCTTCCGCGCACTGATCGTCGTGGTCGTGGGCGGTCTGGGCTCCATCCCCGGCGCATTCTTCGCCGGTATTTTCCTGGGCCTGCTGGAGCAGATGAGTGCATTGTTCATCAGCCCGTCCTACAGTGATATGATCGTGTTCGTCACCTTCATCATCATTCTGGTCGTGCGTCAGGTCATGATTCTGAGGAGGCGATAAGATGGATACCAGAAAAGCAGTTAAAACCTATCACCGCAATCTGGCGATCGTTCTGGCTATCATTGTCGCCATCTTCGCAGCGATCCCGCTGGTCGTTGATAAACCTTACATCATCAACATTTTCGTTCTCACCTTCTATATGTCCACCCTGTCCATGGCGTGGAACATTCTGGGCGGCATCACCGGCCAGAACTCGCTGGGTCTGGCCGCTTACATGGGTCTGGGTGCTTATGTGTGCTGTCTGGTGGTCACCAAAACGGGCATGAACCCCTGGGTGGCCGCTGTGCTGGATATGCTCGTTGTGGGCGTTGTGGCCGGTGTCATCTTCTTCCCCAGCCTGATCCTGCGCGGCCCCTACTTCACGCTGGTGTCCATCGCGTTTGCCGAGTCCATCCGTCAGTTCATCATCAACTCGGAGTTTTTCGGCCGCGCATCCGGTGTGGGCCTGCCCTTCGGCAAGGACTCCTTTGCGCAGTTCCGCTTTACCAGCAAGGTGCCGTACTACTACATCGGCTTCATCATGATGGTGGGCGTTTACCTCATCATGAAGAAGATCGGCCGCTCCAAGCTGGGCTTTGCGCTGCGCACCATCCGCGAGGATGAGGACGCTGCCGCCGCCATCGGCATCAACCCCACCAAGTACAAGGTGATCGCGGTCGTCATTTCGGCCATCATTGCCGGTCTGGTCGGCTTCTTCTACGTCAGCTACATCCGCTACATCGACCCCGATATTATGATCCAGTCCAAGTCCACTGAGATCGTGCTGCCGGCAGTCGTGGGCGGCGCTGCCTACATCGAAGGCCCGCTGATCGGCGGCCTCATCATGATCCCGCTGAGCGAGCTGCTGCGTGCAAACTTTGCCGCCATCCTGCCCGGCATCAACATGCTGATGTATGCCATCGTGCTGATCGTGGTCATCCGCTTCCGTCCGTCCGGTATTCTGGGCTGGTACATGAACTCGAAGGTCAAGACCTTCATCGATGAAAAGATCCTCAAAAAGCCGTCTCTGGACGTGCTGGAAGAGTATGAGCTGATGGCAGACAAGGGAGGGAAGTAATCATGGCAGAAAAGCCTATTATTGAAGTCCAGAGCCTGACCAAGCGGTTCAAGGGTCTGACCGCCGTGCATGATGTTTCTTTCTCGGTGGAGAAAGGCTCCATCACCGGCATGATCGGCCCCAACGGTGCTGGTAAATCCACCACCTTCAACATGATCTGCGGCTACTACCCGCCCACCGAAGGCAAGATCTTCTACAATGGTGAGGACATCACCAACAAAAAGGCGTATGAGTACACCAACATGAAGATCGCCCGCACCTTCCAGATCATGAAACCTCTGAAGAACCTGAGCGTTCTGGATAACGTCACCGCCGCCGCCTACTTCGGCCACGCCGGTGCAAAGAGCGAAAAAGAGGCCAAGGAGCGCGCCATGGAGGTGCTGCACTTCACCGGCCTGTACGAAAAGCGTCATGTGATCTCCAAGGACATGGGCACGCCGGACCAGAAGCGTCTGGAGATGGCCCGCGCTCTGGCCACCAAGCCCGAAGTGCTGTTTCTGGACGAGAACATGGCAGGCTTGAACCCGGCTGAGACCGAAGAGGCCATCCAGCTGATCCGCAAGATCAACGAGTCCGGTGTCACCATCCTGCTCATCGAGCACATCATGAAGGCGGTCGTGAGCCTGTGCGAGAAGGTCATCGTCCTTCACCACGGCGAAAAGATCGCTGAGGGCACGCCCGAGCAGGTCATGAACGATCCTTACGTCATGGAGGTGTACCTGGGCACCAAAAAGGAGGGCGCAAGTGCTTAAAGTTGAAGGTCTGAACGCCGGTTACGGCTCTGTGAACATCCTGTGGGACATCGGCTTTGAGGTGAAGGATGGCGAGATCGTTGCCATCCTTGGCTCCAACGGTGCCGGTAAGACCACCATGGTGCGCACCATCACAGGCATGGTCAAGGCCAGCTCCGGCAAGGTGGAGTTCAACGGGGAGGACCTCTCCGGCAAAAGCTCCCGCGTTATTCTGGACAGCGGCATCGTGCAGGTGCCGGAAGGCCGTCAGCTCTTTACCGAGATGACCGTGCTGGAAAATCTGGAGCTGGGTGCATTCAATAAGGAGACCAAGGCGCATTTTGCAGAAAATCTGGAAAAGTGCTATAACTGGTTCCCCAAGCTGCGCGAGCGCGCAAAGCAGGCTGCCGGCACCCTGTCCGGCGGCGAGCAGCAGATGGTGGCCGTGGCCCGTGCGCTGATCGGTATGCCCAAGCTGCTGATTTTGGACGAGCCCAGTCTGGGCCTTGCCCCCAACATCGTGGACGACATTCTGGAAGTGGCCAAGACCATGGTGAAGAATGACGGCATCTCGGTGCTGCTGGTGGAGCAGGATATCACCAAAGCCCTTGCAGCGGCTGACCGCGGCTATGTTATTGAGAATGGCCGCGTGGCACTGGAAGGCACCGCCGCCGAGCTTTCGGCAAACGAGCACGTCAAGAAGGCGTACCTCGGCATCTGATTTTGGAAACTGGATGTCCGGCGGGCACTACTTCACACGGTGCGGCGGGGCATCTCGGATTAACAAGCTGTTTTTACAAACAGAATTGGAGGACAATTATGAAAAAGATCTCTCGTAGAAGCTTCCTGAAGGCATCCGCTGTTCTGGGCAGCGCAGCTGCTCTGACCGCCTGCGGCGGCTCTTCCGCTTCCACCAGCACTGCAGCATCTACCAGCACCGCAGCATCCGGCAGCACCGCAGCTGCTCCCTCCGGCGACACCATCAAGATCGGTACCATCTACGCAATGTCCGGCGGCAACGCAGCCATCGGCGAGAACATCCTGCGCGGCATCGACTTCGCAGTGGACGAGATCAACAAGGCAGGCGGCGTGAACGGCCAGATGCTGGAAGTTGTCCGCGGTGATCACGCAGGCGACGCAGCCACCGGTAAGTCTGAGGCAGAGCGCCTGATCACTCAGGAAGGCGTCAACGTCATCATGGGCTGCCATATGTCCGTTGTCACCGAGGTCGTGGCTCAGGTCTGCCAGCAGTACGGCATCCCCATGATCACCGCTATCTCCACGCTGGACCGTCTGACCGACGAGGACCACAAGGACTACGATTACTTCTTCCGTCTGTGCCCGCTGAACTCCGTCTACGTGGAAGATATGCTGAAGTATCTGCAGGACTCCAAGGAGCAGACCGGCAACGAGATCAAGAAGGTCGCCATCTTCACCGATAAGGCTGCCATCGGTCAGGAGCTGATCCGCTGCGTCAACCTGTTCGCACCCGATTACGGTCTGGATGTTGTGGCCGAGGTGGACTACAGCTCCAACGCGACCGACCTGTCCTCTCAGGTGCTGGCTCTGAAGCAGGCTGATCCCGATGCCATCCTGTGCGACTCTTACATCGGCGACGCTACTCTGTTCGTCCAGACCCTGAAGGAGCAGAACTACAAGCCCAAGATGATCGTTGCCAAGGCCAACGGCTTCACCGATCCTTCCTTCATCCCGAACCTGGGCGCATCCGCAAACGGCGTGGCTTCTGTTGTCGAGTTCAACCCCGACCTGACCAACGGCGTGGAGATCAACGAGGACTTCAAGAAGGTCTACAATGTCAACATGAACGGTCACTCTGCTGAGTCCTACACCGTTGTGTGGCTGTTCAAGACCGCCATCGAGAAGGCTGGCTCCACCGACGGTGCTGCCGTCCGCGACGCTCTGGCAGAGCTGTCCATCGACGGTGCATTCGAGGGCGGCCGCAAGATCGTTCTGCCCTACTCCAAGATCGAGTTCGCTCCCGAGTACGAGATCGGCGGCGCAAAGCACTACCGTGACAACACCTACGCTTCTGTTGCTATCGCACAGGTGCAGGATCAGGAGTGGAAGACTGTCTGGCCCTTCGAGTTCGCTTCCTCCAAGATCCAGGAAGTCACTCTGGGCTGATAAAGTTACCCCGAAGAACACAAAAGGCGAGCCGTCCAATGGGCGGCTCGCCTTTTTGCGTCTTCAGTTGTTTTTGATATAAGTAAAAATATCCTCTGGCACTGCCGCCAGTGCATCCGCACCAGCAGCGGTCAGTTCTGCGCGGCCCCGGAAGCCCCACAGCGCGCCCATGGCAGGCAGTCCGGCATTGTGTCCGGTGAGGATGTCTACATCGCTGTCGCCCACAAAAAGGGTGGCAGAGCGGTCTGCACCGATCTCGTCCATCAGCGCATACAGCCCGGCGGGGTCCGGTTTGGTGGGCACGCCGGGCCTGCTGCCGCGCACAGCGGCAAAGCGGCCTGTGCCGAAATAGTGGGCGATGATCTTGCCACAGAGCGGGTCGGCCTTGTTGGAGAACACTGCGCACTGAACACCCTGTGCCCGCAGCTCGTCCAGCAGCTCCGGGATGCCGGGATAGGGAGCCGTCTTGTCCTCCTTGTGGGCGTCGTACCGGGCAGTGAATTCGGCCAGCGTGGCCGCCAGCTGCTCCGGCGTGCGGGCATTTTCCGGCGAGAAGCGCTCCACCAGCTTCGGGATGCCGTTGCCCACCATGTGCTTGAACTGTTCCACCGTAAAGGTGGGCCAGCCATGCTGTGCACACACCCAGTTTCCCGCATCGGCAAGGTCGTCGATGGTGTTCAGAAGGGTGCCGTCCAGATCGAATAATACAGTTTTTATCACAGAAAAAGACTCCTTACAGTTTCAGAAAAGTAAAAAAGGCAGTTCGCTGCACTTTACACTGCGCACCCTGCACTTCACCCCGCCCGGAAAGGTGAGGGTGAGGTTCGTGCGGTGCACCGCCGCGGCCCATGGCGACTGCAGGGCTGTCAGGGCCGGAACAGGGCAGAGCACGCAGATGTCGTGCAGATGGAAGCCGTGCTGCCAGCGCAGGGTCAGGCGGCCGTTTTGCAGCCAGATGCCCTCTTTGCGCCAGCCGTTGTACGCACCCACCAGCAGGGCGGCAAACACAGCAGTGACCACCAGCAGCGGCACCGTAAGCGCAGGCAGGGTGTAGCGGGATACCGCTGTCAGCAGCAGGCACAGCCCGCAGGGGATGCCGGCAGGCAGAAAAAACGCCGGGATGCTGCGGCCTGCGGTGTCCACCGGGGCTTTTGGCGGCAGGACAAAGCCGGGCAGCAGCTCCTGTAGAAAGGGGCCGTCCTCCCGCCAGACCAGCAACGGGATCTCCGGCCGGCAGCTGCCTGCTGTAACGAACACCGGGCAGCAGCCCAGCGCCCATGTGGCAGGCGAGCGGCGCAGGTCCGCATAGCTCAGATGTTCCAGCGCAAGGCGCATCTCATACCGGCGCACAAAGCCGCCCCTGCTGCCAAGGTGACTCTCGGTGCGCCACACGGTGTAATGGGCCGCATGGGCCGCGCTGCGCGCAAGGCTTGCGCAGAACAGCACGCCGCCCAGCACCAGCAGCCATGCTGTGCCCATGGGCAGCCAGCGCGCCGCCCACGCCGCAATGCGGTTCAGGTGGGCAAAGGCCGCCGTCTGGGCATCCGGCGCATAGGGCCTGCTCTGTTTGATGGCCAGCGCCAGCAAAGCAAGAGTGGAAAGGCCGTTGGCACCCAGCACCGCAAAGGCCAGCTTTTCGCCGCCGCGCGGGGTGTGGGCCACAGCATCCCGGCGCGGCATCATGCGGTCAGCTAAAAACTGCGCGTTCTGCGCGCTCAAAAGCAGGGTCAGGGTGCGCTTCTGCCCGGCAGGGTACAGCACCACCCGGCTGGCACCGGCCAGCCGGTAGAGCAGGGGCCGCTCGATGGTGAGCGCTGCCAGCTGGCTGGCTTTCAGGCAGCGGTCCAGCCGCACGCCCAGCCGCCAGCGCACCCGCAGGGTTCCCTGTGCATCCACCCGCCAGCGGCCTGCGTGCAGCACGGCGGCGCTCACAGCGGCAAGCACTGTCAGCAGCGCCGCACCCTGCACCAGAGCCGTGCGCAGCGCCGCCCAGTTGCGGGCAAACAGCACCTGCAAAAGCGGCAGCAGGTAGAGCAGAATGGTCTTGCGCAGAAAATGCAGCACCGCAAACGGGTGGAAGCCGCGTTCGGTCATGGCATTTCCTCCATCAGCACAGCGGCAAGGGCCTGCGCCTGCAAGGCATCCACGCCCGGCAGGAACAGCTGTACGCCCGGGCCGTGCACCACCAGCACGCTGCACCCGGCCAGCCACAGAAGCGGCGTGCGCAGGGTCCACACGCCAGTCACGGCCCGGCGGGGAAGCTGCCGTGTGATGGGAACGGCGATACCGGCCCGCACGGCAGTGTCCCGGGCGGTGAGCACTGCGGTAAAGCTGCAGGCTCTTGCCCACGCGGCGAACACAAGGCACGCCCACAGGGCACAGAAAATACACCCGGCAAACAGGCTCTGCCAGAACACAAAAGGCGCGCAGAACACGCCGGGAACAGCGGCCCAGACGCACAGCACGGCCCGGCCCTTGGGCGGGATGATCAGCGCCGTGCGCAGCAGGTCACGTTCGGTCATTTGCCGGAAAGGCCCCATGCGTCCATCAGCAGGTGCAGGGTGTCATCCTGCGTCAGGCAGAGGATGCGGTCCCACGGCAGTAAGGTGGTATTGCCGTGGGGGATGATGAACTCCGCATCGCGGGTGATGCACACCAGAATGACGTCGCCCGGCATGGGGATGTCCTTGACCGCCTGCCCTGCAAACTGGAAGTTCTCCGGCAGCAAAATTTCGTTCAGGCTGGCTGTGCCGCCCCCCAGCGAGAGCAGCTGGCGGATGGTATCCGTCTCGATCTCGCGCTCAAGGATGTGGCTCAGGTTGTCGGTGCCGCACACTACGGTGTCCACGCCTAAGGTGTGCAGCAGCTCCCGGTTCTTGGGGTTGGAGGCCCGGGCCACGGTGCGGTTCACGCCAAACTCCCGCTTTGCGATCTGGCAGGCCACAAGGTTGTTCTCGTCCGCACCGGTCACGGCCACAAAGGCATCGCAGCTGGCAACGTCGGCCGTGCGCATGGTGTCAAAGCTGATGGCATCGCCGCAGATCACCGGGATATCCAGCGAATCGGCCAGCGAACGGCACAGCATTTCCTGCGGTTCAATGATGGTCACTTTGTGGCGGTGGGCCAGCAGGCTCTGGGCCAGATACATGCCCACCTTGCCGCCGCCTGCGATACAAACTTTCATATGCTTCCCTCACTTTTTACTTTGCCAGTGCGCGGAACACCGATTGCTCGGTGAGCACCGTGGGGCAGATGGTGTCGATCTCGTAAGCCTTGTGGTACAGCACCTGCAGGTGCGGGTCGGACACGCGGCAGATCACCTTCTCACGGCGGAAGATGCTTTTTGCAATCTGTGCCGCCATCAGGTTTACTGAGTCGTCCTCGCTCACAGCGGCCACGGCATCGCAGCTGTCAATGCCGCCCTGCCGCAGGGTATCCGGGTCGGTGGGGTCGCCTACCAGAGCCGTGCCGCCAAAGCTGTAGTCGTCAAAGGCATCCAGACGCTTGAGCTGTTCGGGATCCTTTTCAATCAGCGAGATATCATGGCCGATGCGTTCCAGATCGCGGATGAGGGAAGCACCCACCTGGTCGCAGCCGATCACCAGAATATTCATATGGATTCACCTCGTTGTAGAATGGTTCAACAAAAATACCAAGGGTGTTTAAACTCTGTTTTGATTTGCGGATAAAATAGAAGGAAAAGGGTCTTTGCATCAGTATAACACATTTCCCAGCGCAGTAACAGCCTGCAGGGCAAAAGTGGCGGCGGGCGTAAAAATTTTCGCATTCTGCGTGCGTGCAGAGACATAGTATGGTATACTGGAAGAAAATAAGCTGCTGTGCCTTTGTGCACAAGGAGGGGTACTTACGTTTTTTGAGATCATCAAAGCCATCCTGATGGGCATTGTGGAGGGCATTACCGAGTGGCTTCCCATTTCGTCCACCGGTCATATGATCCTGCTGGAACAGATCATCAAATTCAACGCAAGCGAAGAGTTCATGTCCATGTTCCGTGTGGTCATCCAGCTGGGTGCCATCATGGCCGTGGTGGTGCTGTTCTGGGGCAAGCTGTGGCCCTTTGGCATGAAGCAGGGCAGAGTCATTTCCAAGCCCAGCGTGTGGAACCTGTGGTTCAAGGTGGTAGCGGCCACGATCCCGGTGCTCATCATCAGCCCGCTGGACGACTGGATGGAAGCTCACTTCTACAATTACATCACGGTTGCCGCGATGCTCATTCTGTATGGCGCGCTGTTCTTTGTTGTGGAGAACCGCCGCGCCGCGCCGCACGTGAGCCGACTGGAGCAGATCACCTACCGTGATGCCATCATCATTGGCCTGTGGCAGTGTCTGGCCATCATTCCGGGCACCTCCCGCTCCGGTGCCACCATCGTGGGCGGCCTGCTGCTGGGCCTGTCCCGCGCCTGTGTGGCAGAGTTCACCTTCTATCTGGCCATCCCGGTCATGGCGGGCGCATCCCTGCTCAAGGTGGTCAAGTTCGTTGTCGGCGGTTCTGTGATGACCGGCACCGAGGTGGCTGTGCTGGCAGTGGGCTGTGTGGTGGCCTTTGGCATGAGCCTTGCCGCCATCCGCTTCCTGATGGATTACGTCAAGCGCCACGATTTCAAGTTCTTTGGAGCCTACCGCATCGTGCTGGGCATCATCGTGCTGGCAGTGGCGGCTGCGACGGCAATCTTCTGATTTAGAATGCTTCCCGCACAGAGCGTAGTTGCGTGTTTAAGGTTTCATGCCTTTTGCAAGATGCATCGCCGCCGGGGATGTTCTCTTTTGGTTGCAAAAGAGAACCAGAAAACAACCAGCGATTTCAACGCGCTGGATCCATGAAAAAGGGGCTGCTCGCCCCTTTTAGACCCCAAAGCAGAAAGGCTCCATACAAAAAATCCAAGCCGCTCCGCTAAAGGATTTTTTGTGTTCCGCCGATTTTGAGTCGCTTGCGCGACGCGCCGTGCGGGCAAGTTTGTGCTCCGTCTGCTGCGCGAACGCTTCCGCAGGGAGCCGGCGCTGCAAGATGCCGCTGCCCGCTACGACTCTTTCCCGTGAAAATTGAAAGCCGGAAATCCGCAGATTTCCGGCTTTCATTACTTATGAAATAATAATTCTGCTAAATACGGCCAGAGCGATCAGCGGAGGCCATTTTGATCGTGGGACACAGAGGTGTGCCCGCCGCCCTTTACGACAGCACTTTTTCTTTGCAAAAAGATGTGCTATACTACAAAATAAGAGAGTATGCGGCAGCGTGCCGCGCAAACAAAATGGAGGAAACTGCTATGGAAGCATCCAAGGTCTATTATACAGATTTCCGCTGTCCCGTGGGCACCAGCCTGCTGGACAAGCTGCGCCGCGTGTGCATTGCTGCCGGCATCAAGGACATTGATATGGATGGCAAATTCGTTGCCATCAAGATGCATTTCGGTGAGCTGGGCAATCTGGCATTTCTGCGCCCCAACTACGCCAAGGTGGTGGCCGACCTGTGCAAGGAGCAGGGCGGTCTGCCGTTTCTGACCGACTGCAACACCCTGTATCCGGGCAGCCGCAAGAACGCACTGGAGCACCTCACCTGCGCCCAGCTGAACGGTTTCTGGCCCATGACCACCGGCTGTCAGGTCATCATTGCGGACGGCCTGCGCGGCACCGATGAAGCAGAAGTTCCGGTGCCGAACGGCGAATACTGCAAGACGGCAAAGATCGGCCGCGCCATCATGGATGCGGATATCTTTATCAGCCTGACCCATTTCAAGGGCCACGAATCCACCGGCTTCGGCGGTACTCTCAAGAACATCGGCATGGGCTGCGGCTCCCGCGCGGGCAAGATGATACAGCACGCCGCCGGACACCCGGAGGTGCAGCAGAGTCTGTGCCGCGGCTGCCACCGCTGCGCCAAGGAGTGCGGTTCTGATGCCATCACCTATGATGCAAACAACAAGGCCGTCATTGACCAGACCAAGTGCAAGGGCTGCGGCCGCTGCATCGGTGCCTGCAACTTTGACGCTATCTATTCTCAGTGCGACAGCGCCAATGAGATGCTGGACCGCAAGATGGCCGAGTATGCGGCTGCCGTATGCGCAGGCCGTCCCTGCTTCCATGTTTCTCTGGTGCAGGACATCAGCCCCAACTGCGACTGCCACTGCGAGAACGATGCACCCATCCTGCCGGATATCGGCATCTTTGCATCCTTTGATCCGGTGGCGCTGGATCAGGCCTGCGCCGATGCCTGCCTGAATGCACAGCCGCTGCCGAACAGCCAGCTGGGCCAGAACCTTGCAAAGCCCGGCTGGAACTGCCACCATGACAACTTCAAGGATTCCAACCCCAATATCGAGTGGAAGGCCACGCTGGAGCAGGCCGAAAAGATCGGCATGGGCACCCGCCAGTATGTGCTGAAGAAGGTCTGATGCCGCAGGCGGCCCCGGTCTTTTCCGCAAAAACAAAAAGAAGCTGACCAGCCCGGCCAGCTTCTTTTTATGTTGGGTTTACTGGCCCACTGCGGGCACGCAGTCGTCCAGCACGGTCTGCAGGGCCTGCCAGTTCTTCAGGGTGCAGCCGGGCAGGGTGTCCGGGTCAAGGCCGGCATCCTCAATGCGGCCAGCCATGCTGTCCTTGTCGCTCAAAAGGCTCAGCGCGTCCGGCTCGATCATCGTCCAGGCCTCGGCAAAGCTTTCCTGCTCATCAGCGTCCAGCGTGTCGTACCAGCTGTAGAAAGCTTCCTGCACGGCTTCCGGGGTGCGGGAGGCAAGGCGGGCGTTTTCTGCCCACTGCAGCAGGGATGCCGCTGCGATCACCGATTTGAGCGAGCAGCCGGAAACACCCGGCCCCCAGCCCAGACAAGGCTCAAAGGCGGCAGCGGTGCCGGTGATGGAGAAGATGGAGTTCTCGTCAAAATCGCCGGGGTTCAGGCCGGAGGTGTCGGCCCGGGTGGTGGAATCAGGCAGGTCTTCGCCGGAAGCAGCGGAGCTTGCAGAACTGCTGGCAGAGCTTGGCGCTTCGGAACTGCTGGCGGTTGAGCCGCCGCAGCCTGCCAGAATGCTGCAGACCAGCGCTGCGCAGAGCAGCAGCGAGAGGATGCGGGCATATCTCAATTTCATAGTAGTGTCCTCCTTGAGCGGTGCCGCAGCCGGGCCGCAGCACTTCAAAACGATACACCTTAAGTATACGTTCTGCCGCGGCGGTTGTCAATCGGACAGCGCAGAACGAATTTCAAGCGGGAAATATGCACCCTGCACAAAGAAGAAACGCATTTTTGGGAACTTTGCATTCTTGACATTTTTTGCAAAAATCGGTTGACTACAAGTATAGTGTCTGTCCACGTCAGCCGGAAAGGAAGGAAACGCCCATGAAGCACCGCATCACAGCCGCATTGGAGCGGTTCTCCCGCGCAATGCTGGCACCGCTGAGCTATCTTTCGGCGGCGGGCCTGCTGCTGGTGGTGGGCGCACTGCTCACCAGTGCGCCGCTGGCCGGGGTGCTGCCCTTTTTGCGGTGGGAGCCGGTGCAGCTGGCGGGCAGGATCCTTTACAAATGTTTCACGGCGGTCATTTCAAATCTGAGCGTGCTGTTCTGCACCGGTCTTGCGGCGGCGCTGGCAAAGCGGGAAAAGCATCAGGCGGCGTTCATCGCCCTGATGAGCTATCTTGTCTACCTGACAGCGGGCAATGTAACGCTGACCGAGTTGGGCCTGCTGGCGCAGCCGGATGCGCTTACCGGCCTGTACAGCGCAGGCCAGACCATGGTGCTGGGCATCCAGACTGTGGACACCGGCGTGTTCGGCGGCATTCTGCTGGGCCTGCTCACCGCCTTTGTATATGACCGCACCTGCGAAAAAGCCCACCGCGGCATTCTGGGCGGTGTGTTCTCCGGTGTGCGGTGGTCCTTTGCCTGCATGGCGGCACTGGCGGCGGTGCTGGGCTCTGGGGCCTGCTTTGTCTGGCCGCCTATCCAGAAGGCCATTGCGGCCGTCACCGGCTTCATTGCCGCTTCCGGCAATATCGGGTTGTTTTTGTACGGCTTTCTGGAACGGCTGCTCATCCCTACAGGGCTGCATCATCTGGTGTATATGCCGTTCCAGTTCTCGCAGCTGGGCGGTCAGCTCATGGTGGGCAGCGTCACCTATACCGGTGCCTATGTGGTCATGATGACCGAATATAACCTCGGCCTGCCGTTTTCGGATGGCATCGTGTGGATGTACACCGGCTTTACAAAGACCTTCGGCTACTTTGGCATTGCGGCGGCATTCATCTTCTGTGCCCGGCGGGGCAGCCGCAAAAAGACTGCCCTTCAGCTGCTGCCGCTGGCCTTTACGGCATCGCTGGCTTCCATTACGGAGCCGCTGGATTTTCTGTTCTGCTTCTCGGCACCGGTTTTGTGGCTGGCGCACGCAGCCATCTCCGGCAGCTTCATCGTGCTGCTGCACCTGTGCGGAGTCACGGCGTTTACCTCGAACCTTCTGGGGTCGCTTGTGATGAACCTTTCCGCTGGTGCGGCCCGCACGAACTACCCGGTGCTGTATCTGCTGGGCCTTGCCCAGATCGCGGTGTATTTTGTGGTGTTCACTGTGCTCATCAAGGCGCTGGACCTGCCCACACCGGGCCGCCGCCCGGAAGAGCCGTCCCGGCCGGAAAAGGCCCTGCCGCTGGACGAGCAGGGAGTAGAAAAGCTCATTGCAGCCTTTGGCGGGCGGGAGAACATCCGCACGGTAGACAACTGCTTTACCCGCCTGCGTGTCACGGTGAACGATCCGGCCTTCGTCAAGGAGCAGGCCCTGAAAGCCCTGCCCTGCAGCGGTGTGGTGCAAAGCGGCTGCGATGTGCAGATCGTGTACGGCATCCGCGCGCCGGAGGTGCGGCAGGCGGTGGAGCGGCGGCTGAACAGGGTGGTCTGTTGACCTTTGGCGGACGGGCAACTATAATAGGGAAAAAGCGGCTTCCCGCGCAGAGCGTATTCGTGTGGATCAAGTTTCATGCCTTTTGTAAAAAGCATTACCGCCGGGTACGTTCTCTTTTGCGTGCCAAAAGAGAACCAGAAAGGACGGCGGTGCCCGCAGGGCATGAAAGCCCCAGTGGGGCTTTTAAGCCGCAGACCGGTTTGCGCAGCAAATGCCGCGTGTTCAGCGCGGCAAGGTCTCCGCTACTTTCGAGGCGCGGGAGGCGGCGGGTTGCGGCTCCCTGCGTCTGCTTCGTGCCTTGCGTGGCACTCGCATCCTGCAGGCCGCTGCCCCAACAGCTCCTCCCTGTTTCGGCCGCTGGCCGCGGTCGTTGCCGTTGCAAACTAGGGGCTGCTCGCCCCTAGTAACCCCAAAGCAGTTGGGCTCCATACAAAAAATCCAAGTCGCTCCGCTAGAGGATTTTTTGTGTTCCGCCGATTTATAGTCGCTGCGCGACGGCGATAAGCCGACAGCAGCAACATGCCGTTTCCCGTTACGACTTTTCCCGTGAAAAAGTAACTCCGAAACGACCGCAGTCGTTTCGGAGTTACAAATTTAAAAATAATATTTCCGCTGATATTGCCAAAGCGAACGCGTCGGCAATTTTAAATCGTCCGGCGGCTGAAAGGATACACATGCAAGAACAAGCAGTTTTTACGCAAAAAACAGAGCCTGTACCGCCAACCGGCCGCTTTGCCCCCAGCCCCAGCGGGCGGCTGCATCTTGGCAATCTGGCCTGCAGCCTGCTGGCGTGGCTCAGCGCAAAAAGTCAGGGCGGGCGCATCGTGCTGCGCATTGAGGATCTGGATGCCGAGCGCTGCCCGCGCATCTATGCTGACCTGCTGGAACAGGATCTGGACTGGCTGGGCCTTGCGTGGGACGAGGGCGGCAGCACCGGCGGGCCGAACGGCCCCTATTACCAGAGTGAGTGCGCGGAGATCTACACCGCAAGCTACAAAAAGCTGGAAGAGCGCGGCCTTGTGTACCCGTGTTTTTGCTCCCGCGCCCAGCTGCACGCGGCCAGCGCGCCCCATACCTCGGACGGCAACGTGGTCTATCCGGGCACCTGCCGCGGCCTGACCGCTGCCGAAATTGAGGAAAAACGCAAAAAGAAGGCCCCTGCCTACCGTCTGATGGTGCCGGACGAGGACATCACATTTGTGGATGGCTGCATGGGCCCGCACACCGAAAATCTTTTGCATGACTGCGGTGACTTCTACCTGCGCCGGGCGGATGGCGTGTTCGCCTATCAGCTGGCCGTGGTGGTGGACGATGCCCGCATGGGCGTTACCGAAGTGGTGCGCGGTTCAGACCTGCTTTCGTCCACGGCACGGCAGTTGTATTTGTACCGCCTGCTGGGCCTGCAGGCACCGGGGTTTGCCCACTGCCCGCTGCTGCTGGCCCCGGATGGGCGGCGGCTCTCCAAGCGCGACGGCGACCAGAGTCTGGAAAACCTGCGGGAAAAGTATACCGCGCAGGAGATCGTGGGCAAGCTTGCCTACGCCTACGGCCTGCAGCCGGAGCCTGCGCCCCGCACACCGGAAAGCCTGATCAAAGACTTTTCCTGGGCAAAGGTGCCAAAGCAGGATGTCTGCCTGCCGGAGGATCTGTTCTGAACAAAAAAAGATGCGCTGTCTCCCGATGACAGCGCATCTTTTTTTTATAGAGATTCAGATGCGGCGCATCTGCGGCAGATCGTTGGTGTCCATCATACGGCTGAACGCAGTATCCAGTGCCAGCGCCAGCAAAGCGCCCAGCGCTGCATCGATGCAGCTGTGCTGCTTGAGCAGCATGGTGGAGCATACAATGGAGATGCACAGCACATCAGCGGCCGGGCGCATCCAGCGGAACCGGGGCTGCTCAAAGATGCGGCAGCGGTGATAGGCCAGCATCAGCGTGACCGAGTTGAACACATGGATGGACGGGCAGACATTGATGGGTGTGTCGGTGCGGTACAGGAACCGCACCGCACGGGCGAAGATGTCTGTGCCCGGCACATAGCAGGGGCGCAGATTCAGCCCGGTGGGCAGGATCACGTAGCAGGCCAGCGCAATGGTCATACCGCTGAACAGCGGCATACACAGCCGCCAGAAGTCCTCCCGGGGTGCCTTCCACAGAAGGAAGAACAGGGTGAACGGGATCCACGGAAACCATGCAAAATAGGGGATGACCGCATATTTGCAGAAGGGAATCAGATCGTCCAGCCGACAGTGCACGAGGATGTGCGGCATATGGATCTGGGTGTTCAGGAAATTGAATGCGGAAAGATAAAGTATGAGATACAGCGCCATGAAGCAAAGCGGATGGCGCGAAAACCAACTGCGTTTCATTGAAAAAGCCTCCTTTTTGCAGAAGTGAAAGCTCTTAGCACTGTGAAATTATACGCCGGGAATGTGACAAAAACAAGAACGAAAGCAGACAACATTGCTGAAAAACAAATAAATTATTTGTGCGTATTGCGTAAAAAAGAGCCTGCCTTCGCGGCAGGCTCTTATAAAATGCAGAGGAAAGATTCAGATGACCTGCTGTTCCAGCCACTTGCCGCGCACGAAGCGTACAAAGAAGCACAGGGAGCGGAACGCCCAGTCCAGATACATGCCCATCCAGATGGCCAGCAGGCCGCCGTGGAAGGCCAGCACACACAGGTAGCAGAAGCCCACCCGGAAGGCCCACATGGACACGATGCTCACGGTCATGGTAAAGCGGGCATCGCCTGCCGCACGCAGGATGTTGGGCATGGTAAAGCTGGAAGGCCAGATGAACAGCGAAACGATGTTGAACCACACCATCACTTCCAGCGCCATGGCGTAGGCTTCCGGCGAGAGGTTGAACAGGCCCAGTGCAAATTTGTTGGCAAACAGGAAGGCCGAAAGGTTCATGAACCATGCGCCGCAGTAGGCAAACAGCATCAGGCGGCGGGAGTAATACACGGCCTGATCTTTTTCGCCTGCGCCAAGGCACTGGCCCACCACGGTCAGCGCAGCCATGCCCACGGCGTTGGCCGGGATGTTCAAAAAGGTGGTGGTGGTGTTTGCCACGGCGTTGGCCGCAATGGCGGCGGTGCCCAGAGTGGAGGTCAGGCTGGAAACGGACAGCTTGCCGATCTGGAACATGCCGTTTTCAATACCGGCAGGGATGCCCACCCGCAGGATCTGCTGGATGAGCCGTGCCTTCGGGGCAAGGGCCTGCAGGCCGTCCACCCGCAGCGGGCAGGCGGGCCGCTGCAGCAGGTACAGCACAGCCACGCAGGCAATGGCGCGGGACACAAGGCTGGCCAGTGCGGCACCCATCACGCCCATTTTGAAGCCGTAGATCAGCACGGCGTTGCCGCCAATGTTCACCACATTCATTACAAGGCTGGACATCATGCTGATCTTGCTGTTGCCCTGCGCCCGGAACAGGGCCGCACCGGCGTTGTACAGGCCGATGAACGGGTAGCTCAGGGCCGAGAGCAGGAAGTAGGTCTCGGCATAGCGCATCACGTCCACGTCGATGGAGCCGAAGATGCCGCGCAGGATGGCATGGCGGCCCGCCACCACAACGGCGGCCACCAGCAGGCTGAAGCTGGACAGGATGAACAGGATCTGCGCCGCTGCATTCTTGGCATCCTTTGGCTCCTGCCGGCCGATGTACTGGCTGGTGACCACCGCGCCGCCGGTGGCAAGGGCGCTCATGATCTGGATCATCAGGGTGTTGAAGCTGTCCACAAGGCTCACGCCGGAAACAGCGGCTTCCCCCACTGAGGAGACCATCAGCGTGTCGGCCAGACCGATGGTTACGCTGAGCGCCTGCTCTGCGATCAGCGGCAGCAGCAGGGCAATGAGCTGCTGCCGGGTGAACAGCGGCGGCTTATGGAACGCGGGCGTTTTGGTTGCTGTCATAGGTTCCTCCGTGACGGTGACAAGATACACTTGGATACATGACCTATATCATACAGCAGAACGCGCAGAATTACAAGAGAAAATCTTCTGTCAGGAAAATTCCTGACTGGGGGTCAGGCTGGTGCCGTAATATACGATATAATCATACGGGACGGTCGGCCCGAACACCGTCTTGTCTGGGTACTTCCTCAGCATGTCCGCTTTCAGGTCGGCCGGGGTCTCGGGCACACCGGCGCAGAGCGTATCGGAGCACACGGCATTCCAGAGGCCCGCAGAGAACGATGTGCAGTTGTAAATGGCCGACCAGTGGTCTGCGTTGGCCAATGCCAGATTTACAGTGTCTAGCTGGCTCTGGTCCAGTGAGACCTGAATGCCGTAAAGATTCTGATAGTAAGAAGTGTTCAGGTAATATTTGTAGTAGCCCTCCAGATTGTACCAGATGCCGGAATGCTCGCAGCGGTTGCCGCGGGTGCTTACGGTGATGGACGTATCCGGCGCAATGAGCAGTCCGCCCACATTGATATCCTGCTCCGAGACATTGGTGATGGTGAGGAAGCTGTGTCCGCTGGTGTTGAGGGGAACATCGCCGTGGTCATCGGCGCGGGCAAAAAGCCGCAGCACCGCAACGGCTCCCTCGGCAGGGGCATCACCGTAGGCCTGCGCAGGGGACTTGTGGTCTGCCTGCGCAAAGTGGTACGGCCCGCCAAAGTTGGTGGTAAAGCCAACGACATTGCGCATCAGGTCGGCAGAACCGGTGACGTCTGTTACCACCTTATCCTCTTTTGAGGCGGGCTGTGCGGCCTTGGGTTCCTGTGCGTAGGCGGGCAGGGCGCACAGGCAGGCCAGCAGCACGCAGCAGGAGAGGATGCGGAAAAACTGTTTTTTCATAGATGCCTCCATTTGTGTTTTTTTCAGGTAAAGCTTACCGTTTTTTGCAGGGTCTGTCAAGGAATGCGGCAGGCGGAAAAGCCGCGCCGCAGCGTGTTTGTTCCACTTTACCCGTGCAGGTAATTGTGCTAAAATAAACCTGAGGTGCACTGCGCTTTGCAGGAGCAGGGAGTGCACTGTGGTAAATGAGATAAGAAATAAAAGGTAAATCAGAACCCAAAGGGGGAACAATATGCCAAAAGCAGCCCATAAGGTGGTCGTGATCGGCCACCGCAACCCGGATACCGATTCCATCTGCTCGGCCATTGCCTATGCAGAGTTGAAAAACAAGACCAGTGATCTGGTCTGTGAGCCCCGCCGTGCAGGCAAAATGAATCAGGAGACCGAGTTCGTGCTCAAAAAGTTCGGGGTAAAGCCCCCGCGCATGTGCACGGACGTGAACCCGAAGATCCGCGATGTGGACTACCGCGAGATGCCCGGCATCCCCGGCTCCACCAGCCTGCGCAAGGCGTGGGAGATCATGCGCGACAAGCAGATCGACACCCTGCCGGTCACCAGCCCGGACAACGAGCTGGAGGGCGTGATCACCGTGAAGGACATTGCCACCGCCAACATGGACGTGTTCGACACCGGCATCCTGGCCAAGAGCCAGACCACCTACCGCAATATTTTGGAAACGCTGGGCGGCACCATGGTGGTGGGCCGCGAGGACGACGTGTGCACCACCGGCCACATCCGCATCGGCACCGCCACGCCCGAAATGCTGGAAAATACCGTGGAAAAAGGCGACATCGTCATCCTGACCAACCGCTACGAAAGCCAGCTGTGTGCCATCGAGAAGGAAGCGTCCCTGCTCATCATCTGCAACGGCTCCAAGGTGGGCCGCACCATCCAGCGCATTGCCGAGGAAATGGGCGTGGCCATCATGTCGGCCCCGGTGGACACCTACGCCGCCGGTAAGCTGATCAGCCAGTGCGCTCCCATCTCCTACTATATGACCCGCAGCGACATCATGAAGTTCACCCTCGTCACGCCGGTGGCCGATGTTACCCGCGTGATGGCCAAGGTGCGCCACCGCTATTTCCCCATCCTCGACGAGGACGGCAAATACTGCGGCATGGTCAGCCGCCGCAACATCATCAATCTGCAAAAACGCCGCATCATCCTGGTGGACCACAACGAGGCCACCCAGGCCGTGGAGGGCTTCGATCAGGCCGAAATTCTGGAGATCATCGATCACCACCGCATCGGCAGTCTGGAGACCAGCGGCCCGGTGTACTTCCGCAACCAGCCGGTGGGCTGCACTGCCACCATCATCACCCAGATGTACGACGAGAACGGTATGGAGATCCCGCCGCAGATCGCAGGCCTTCTGCTGGCGGCCATCCTTTCGGATACGCTGGTGTTCCGCAGCCCCACCTGCACCCCGCTGGACGAGGCCCTTGCAAAGCGTCTGGCAAAAATTGCCGGTGTGGACATTGACGAGTTTGCCAGCGAGATGTTTGAAGCAGGCGAAAAGCTGGACGGCAAGACCGCCGAGGAGGTGTTCCTGCAGGACTTCAAGGTGTTCATGTGCGGCGATATCCGCTTTGGCGTGGCGCAGGGCAGCTACATGACCCGCAAGAACCTGCTTGCTGCCGAAGCGCTGCTGCAGCCCTATCTGGAAGAAGCCCGCAACAAGCAGAACGTGGAGGATATCTACATGCTGCTCACCGACGTGCCCAAGGAGGAGAGCGTGGTCATCAGCGATGGCCGCTATGCTTCCGAGGTGCTCTCAGACGGCTTTGAGACCCAGCCTGCCGAGGACGGCAGCTTTACCCTGCCCGGTGTGGTGAGCCGCAAAAAGCAGTTCATCCCGGCGCTGATGACCGCCTATCAGGAGCTTTGAGGGAAAGGAAAGCTTCCTTGCCCTCTCAGTCTCGCTTTGCTCGACAGCTCCCCCAAAGGGGGAGCCCTTGGCAAAACCGCAAACGTTGCATGGACTGCCAAAGCCTCTCACTCTGGGAGAGGTGGCATTGCGGAGCAATGACGGAGAGGGCGAGCCCGGTAAAGGTTTAAATGCTATGTTCAACCTTTTAAACAAAAAAGATCGCACGCCGCCCGCCCTGCCGGAAGGCACTGTGCGCCGCCGCTACTCCATTGAGGGGCAGGTGCAGGGGGTGGGCTTCCGCTACCGCGCCCGCTATGCGGCCCAGACGCTGGAACTGACCGGCTGGGTGGAGAACGAGGACGACGGCAGCGTGACGCTGGAAGTGCAGGGCGACCCGGAAAAGTTCCTGCGGCTGTTCGCCATGATCCAGAAAAGCGATTATATCCAGATCACCGGCATCCGCCAGAAGGATCTGCCGCCCGACCCATGGGAGCGGGGCTTCTCGGTAAAAGGGTATTGATCTGAACTGCAAACAAAAAAGCTGACGCGAAAGCGTCAGCTTTTTTGCTCTTTCTAAATTTATCAACCTGCTGTTTTCAGCGGGGAATTGTCTGTCCAGATGGTGCCGTCCAGCAGCCGGGTCACAGCCAGAGTGCCGTTTGCGGAAACACGGGCCGGGTCCAGCGCGTAGAAATCGCTCTCCTTCAGGTTCGCGGGGTCTGCATCCGCACGGATGCCCACCACACAGACCCAGTGGCCATACGCAGCGCTGGTGGCGATATGGGGGTAGTTCACCTCGTTCCAGCCGGAACTGGTCAGGTGGTATTCATAGCTGGAGGTGCGGTTCGTGTGCCGTTTTACGCCGCTCACTGCGGTATTTTTCAGATGCACGATCACCGGCTTCCCGGCAGAAAGCTCGGTGTAAAGCTTCTGCAGGCACTCGGACAGGCTGCCGGAATAACCGTAGTAGCCGCCCGCAGACCAGACCGCACCGTTTGACCACATGCCGCTGCCGGAGGAAACCTTTCCATCCAGAATGGTGCGTGCATAGCGCAAGGCGTACCAGCTGCATTTGCCGGAGGTCTGGTTGCCGATGGAAAGGATCTGGCTGGTGCTGAAGTCCAGCATCCGGATGCCGTGCGTTTCCTGCAGGGCAGCTGCGTGTGCGTGGGGAACGGCCAGAGCCAGCACAAGGCACAGCGCCAGAACTGCCGCCGCCAGCCGCTGTGCCGCGCGGGCGGGACAGTGTTGCATATTGAGCCACATCCTTTGTTTTTTCTACGACCTTATTTTACCATGTAAAAATGGTAGAATTGTGTAAAATCGTAATTTTTTGAAAGGATTCTGAAAGATGGATCAAGATGGATCGGAACACAACATCTGTTCAAACCGGGAAGGACTGTGCCCCGGAAAAAAACAGCATGGAGCTTCCGACTGGAAGAAGATTTTCCAGCACGGTAAAGAACCTTTGCGAAATAAGGACAGTGTATCTCAATACTGCAACAAAAAAGCCGCTGTTTCATTGATTTTGAACGAAAATGTTTCGGAAACTTTATGCATCTTCTCAATTGACAAAACCAACTGCTGTCGGATAAAATAAGGCCAGAACGACACCCGTTCTGTAGTGCGAAAAAACAGCACTGAAATGAGACAAATCAACAAAATCTTGAAATGACAGGAGGCGCTTTACAATGAAAAAGCTGAAGAAATTTGCTGCCCTGCTTCTGGTGGGTGTGATGGCTCTGGCCCTGCTGACGGCCTGCGGCGGTGGCGGCGGCCCAACCGAAGAGCAGAAAGTACTGGCCCAGATCAGTCAGGAGAAGGGCGTCCAGGTGACCAATGACGCAGAGCTCCGCGCAGTGGCTGAAAGAAGACTGGATGAGTCTCTCCAGTATAAACTTCTCGGCTATGCAGGAGCGTACAAGTTCTATAAAGATCAAGTGGGAAATGATCTGGCTGTTACCATTACTGCCCGGCACAACTATGAGAATACGTTCCTGAGCACGGTTCTGACTTATATCTCGCGGTATATTAAAACGGATGTCAACGGCAACGTGAGTCAGGATGGCATCTGGTCGAATATAGGCGTGGTGGTCCAGAGCAACAACGAGCAGAGCTACATTGGCATCACCATCCGCATTAAGAACTACTACAAGTAAAAATCTATCACCCTTTCCCCCGGAGCGTGGCTGCAAGGCCGCCCTTCGGGGCTTTTTTGCGTTTGAACCCTCTCAGTCACGCCTTACGGCGTGCCAGCTCCCCCAAAGGGGGGGAGCTTTTAGGCATCTGACGGTTTGCAGCAAATAAGCTCCCCCTCTCGGGGGAGCTGGCATCGCGCAGCGATGACTGAGAGGGTTGCCTCCCTCACTGAGGGAGGTGGCAAACCCGCAGGGTTTGACGGAAGGAGTCTGCCCCGCCCCTCGGGGCTTTTTTGTGTTTGGGGACAATTGCCAAAAAGAAGGGCGGAATTTGGGCGATATGCCTGTTGACATGCGGGGGGGGGTATGGATAAAATAAATTCAGACGGGTAAAGCGATTTGGGGTCGCCCAAACCGTCAGAATTTGAAAACAGGAGGAACATTACAATGAAAATGTTCAAGCGTTTCGCAGCCGCCCTTCTGGCCGGCGTGATGGTTCTGGCAATGCTCACCGCCTGCGGCGGTGGCGCTGGTGGCCCTGGTGAAAGTGAGTTCGAGAAGAAAGTTCAGGATGTATATATGGCTGCACTGAACAAGGAATACGGCACAGAATGGTCCAATAACAGTGAAGTCAAGGAACTGGCAACAGAAGCACTGAACAAAATTGCAGACGGCAAGATTGCATTGACTGCTATTACTGCAGAGAAAAAAACCGAGAAAAACTACGTAGGTGCAGTTGTTTGTGCTGAGAATGCGAAGCAGAACGCTCAAGTGTATACGGCTGTTTACTATGAAGAAACAACGGCAGGAACGATTACGGTTAATTCTGATATGGTTGAGTTGATGAAGACTGCAACAGATTTAGTAATCAAAATTAGTGAACAAAATGGAACGAAAATCGAAGTTACTGGTTTGGGTGTTGGCACTAAGACCGTTGGCGGAAAGACCTACGTTGCAATTGGCTATAAACTGAGCAAGTAAGCGGATTACAATTAAACTATTGCCCCGAGGAGCATCCCGCTCCCCGGGGCTTTTTTGCGTTTGGGGCAAACTCCCCCAGTCGCCTGCGGCGACAGCCCCCTCAAAGAGGGAGCCTTTCCCGGCGGCAAAGCTTCCGGCTCAGGTGCAAAGCTTCCGGTTTCGCCAGAGCCTCCCTCACTGAGGGAGGTGGCAAACCCGCAGGGTTTGACGGAAGGAGTTCGCCCCGCCCCTCCCGTCGGCAATTCTGAATGGTTTCTCTGTCAAACCGTGTCGTTTTGTGGTACAATAAAAACGTATTCTGATGTGAACAGGAAAGGACGTTTCCATGCAGCTGTTTGAACTGGTGTCCCCGCGGCTGTTCCGCCCGCTGGCGGGGCCGAACCGGGCTTTTTATGCGGAATTGCTGCTTCTGCTCTGGGAGGAGTGCCGCCACACGGCGGATTACAGCATTTCCCGTGCGGAGGCCGTCTGGCGTGCCGAGGATTACTTTGCCGCACTGGCAAAGCCCCTTGCGCTGGATGCCGACGGTGCGGGCGATGAAGAAGAGCAGCCCACCCGCGACCCTCACACGCTGGCCGTGGGCTTTCTGCTGCGGCTGCGCCGCACCGGCTGGCTGGAAGAGCAGCCCGGCAGCTACGAGGGGGAAGCGTCCCTTGCCTTTGTGCCGGAGGTAACGCCGCTGCTGGACGCGCTGGAAGAGATCCTGAATCCCCGCGTAGTTACCTATACCGGAAAGCTGTACAAGGCATGGCAGCTGCTGGGCAGCATCGGGCAGGAAAAAAGCCCCTATGAGAACGTTCTGCGGGAGGTGGACGCAGACCTTGACGCGCTGAACCGCTCTCTCCGGGCACTCAATGCCTCCATCGGCCACTATATCGACCGGCTCACCCGCAACCGCACCCCGCAGGAGGTGCTGGAACTGTTCGACCAGTACGAGGAAAAGGTGGTGGCGGCGGCCTACCACCGCTTCAAGACCAGCGACAACCTGTTCAACTACCGCGCCTATCTGGAAGAGGAGCTGGACGACTGCGAGGAGAACTACCTGCCGCAGCTGGCCTTTGATTATGCCCGGGTGGAGCGCTGCGCCCCCGGCGAGGCTGCGCCCCGGGTGAAGGCACTCATCCAGAAGCAGCGGGACGCGCTGGAAGAGATGAGCCTGCTCATGCGCGAGATCGATGCAAGCCACATCCGCTACCGCAAGCGGGCTGTGCAGCGGGCACAGTTCCTGCTGCTGAGCGACCGTTCTTCGCAGGGCAGCGTCACCGCCCTGCTGCGCCGCTACGCCGAGGACATCCGCACTCCGGAGCAGCTGTTTGAGCCGGACGACGGCCCGGTGGCAAAGCGGCTGCATCTGTACCCGGCGGCAGTGTTCGGGGAGAAATTTCTGTACCCGCCCGCTGCCCAGCGCACCGCCGAGCCGCTGGCCCCGGTGCGCACCGAGGTATTCGATCCGGAACAGCTCAAAAAAGAGCAGCAATTGCTGCTGGATTACGCCCGCCTTGCCGTTACCGAGGAGAACGTGGCCCTGCTGGCCCGGCAGGCTCTTGCCGCCCGCCCGCAGGTGAACGCGGCACTTCTGGCAGACGAATACCCGAACGATTTTGCCCGCATCATCGGCCTGCACACCTACTCGCAGTCGCCGCACCGTGATTATGACATTCAGCTCACCGGCAATTGGGTGGAGCGCGGCGGTTTCCGCTTTGAGGACTTTGTCCTCACCCGCCGCAGGGAGGAAGAAAATGGCAACCATTAACATGCTGGAAGAAACCGCGAATTACCTGCTGAACCACTGCTTCGTGCTGGGCGGCGTGGAGGATCAGCGGTCGAAATATCTTTATGTGCAGGACCATCTGGACGAGGTGCGCGCTGTGTTCGCCCCGCTGGGCTATTCTGTATTGCTGTACCCGGCACCCCTGCAGGCGGCGGCTCTGGTCAACGGCCACGAGGGCAGTCAGGCCCGGCTGCTGAAATACGAGAGCATCCTGCTTTTGGTATTGCGGCTTTTGTACCTGCAAAAGCGCGAGAGCCTTGCGGCCAATGCCGACGAGGTGCTGGTGACGGTGGAAGAGGTGCAGACCGAGCTGCAGAAGATGAATCTGCCCCGCCGTCTGGACCAGAAAACGCTGGAAAACCTCATGCGCACCCTGCGCCGGTACAATCTGGCGCGGCCTGTGGGGCGGCTTTCCGGGCTGGACAGCCGCATTGAAGTATTTCCCACCGTGCTGCTGGCCCTGCCGGATGCCGACCTTGCGGATGCAGCGGCAGAATCTGCCCGCACCCGCACAGAGCTTGGCCTTTATGAACGACCGGAAGAAGCAGGGGAGGGTGAAGAATGATCGAACTCAAACGGCTGAAGCTTATCAACTGGCACAACTTTGAAAATGTCACCTTCGACTGCGCACGGCTCACCTATATGATCGGCGTGAACGCCGTGGGCAAGACCACCATTCTGGATGCCATCCGCTACTGCCTGACCACCAACCGCAATTTCAATGCGCTGGGCAATAAAAAGAGCGGCCGCACCCTGCAGGGTTCGGTGCACGCAAAGCAGCGCGGCGAGAACGCCTACCGCCGCCCGGGCCATACTGTGGCCTACATCGGGGCGGAGTTCTGGGACAGCGTCAAGCGCACCCCCTTCGTCATCGCGGTGCGGGTGGAGTCCGAAGGTCCCATGCAGGAGCTGCACCCCGGCGATCAGACATGGTATCTTTCGGAGGACGGCTGCACGCTGGAACAGCTGCCCTTCATCGACCCCAAGACCGGTGCACCCAGCGCAAAGGAGGACTTCAAGCCCGCAACGGGCCGTCTCTCCTACACCCGCAGCCCCAGCGAAGCGCGGGACCGCATCTGCCGTGCGCTGGGCATCGGGCGCGCCTCCAGCCCCTTGGGCAAAAAGTTCAACGAGGTGTTCCAGATGGGCACCAGCATGGACGAGATCCCCAACTTCCGGGAGTTTTTGTACCAGTACATCCTGCCCCAGCCGGAGCTGGATCTGGACGCGCTGCAGGGCGATCGGCTGGAACTGGAAAATCTGCACGCCGTGCTGGCCGAAGCACAGACCCGCGCCAACGCGCTGGAAGAGATCGTGGATTTTGGCCGCGAAGCTGCCGAAAAGCAGACCCAGACCCTTGTGAACCGGGGCGCGGCGCTGCTGGCCCGCGCCGCTGCCGACGGCAGCGAACAGACCGTCTGGCAGGAGCATCTGGATGCGGGCCGCCGCCAGCTGGAACAGCTGAACGCCCGCTATGCCGAGGCCAAAAATGCCGAAGCGGAAGCCCGCCGGGCCTATCTTTCCGCCCACGGTGCCGCCAGCGCCAGCGGCGAGGGCCGGGCACTGGATGCCCTGACCGAGGAGCTTTCCCGCCGCAAAACGGCGCTGGATACCGCCGCACGCAAAGCCGAAAAGGCAGAAAGTGCCCTTGCCCGCACCCAGAGCCTGCTGGCTGTGCTGCGCCGCAGCGGCTTTGCTGCCGGCATCAAGGCCGAAGAGCTGACGGCGGACACTCTGCCGCAGCTCACCGCATGGCTCTCCGCGCAGGAAAAACCGCTGGAGGAAGCCTATTTTGCTGCCCGCCAGAACACCGCCGCCCTGCACCGGGATCAGGCCGTGAAGCGCGCCGAGCTGGACGCGGTGTCCGGCGGCAAGTGGGTCTACCCCCACGGCGATGCCGCCACCCGGGTGCGGGATGCCGTGAATGCGGAACTCAAGAGCCGGGGCATGCAGCCGGATGCGAAAATTTTCTGTGAACTGCTGAACGTGGAGGATGAGAGCTGGCAGGACTGCGTGGAAGCCTGCCTTGGCGACCGCCGCTTTGATATCCTTGTGCCGCCCGCCCACTACGAAGCCGCCAAAAGCGCCTTTGTGGCTCTGAAGGACAAGGTAGGCCCCATCAGCCTGCTGGACACCCCGGGCATCCGCAAGGCCAACCGCCGCGCCGACAAGTACGGCCCGGACAGCCTTGCCGCGCAGGTGAGCAGCGAAAACCCGCTGGCTGCACAGTATGCCCAGACCATTCTGGGCCGCATCGTCTGCTGCGACACCCCCGATACGCTGGAACAGCATCCGGACAGCGCCACCCGCGACCTTCTGCGCCACCACCCCTTCCGGCTGGAACGGCTGCGCACTCCCCAGCGGTATATCGGTCTGGACGCACGCCGCGCCCGCGCCGGGGCGCTGGCGGCCGAGCTGGAAGCTCTGGGGGAAAGCGCCCGTGCTGCCGCCCAGACAGAACAGAACCTGAAAGCCGCCTATAACCAGTACCAGACCCTGCTGCGGGGCACGGCACTGGACGAGCTGGCTGCGCTGTGGGATGCCCGCGCCGCACTGACTGCCGCACAGAATGCTGTGACCGAACAGGAAGCAAAGCTCACCGAGTGCCGCGAGAACCCGCTGCTGCAGCAGCTTTACAAGGAGGAAGAAGCCCGCGAAGCCGCGTGGGAGACTGCCCGCGCCGCCGTGGAGCAGACGGGCGGCGACATCCGCGTGTGCCAAAAGCAGATCGCCTCCTGCGAAGCAGAGCAGAAAAAGGCAGGGGAAACGGCCCAGCAGAGCGCCGATGCTGCCCGGAGCTTCTTTGCGGCGCACCCGCTGGTGGAGCCGCTGGCCCGCACCCGGATGCTGGCGCTGGCCCCGGCAGATAAGCCCCGCGCCGCCGCACAGGCTGCGGAAAAGGCGCAGGCCAAGCTGGACGATGCGCTGGCCGTCTATCTGACCGGCACGCTGGAACCGGCCCAGAAGGCCTACAACGAGCACTATGTGTGCGATTATCCGCTGGGCCTTGCGGGGTTGGACCAGTACCGCGCCCAGCACGAGAGCCTTGTGCGCATCGATCTGGAACGCTACGCCGCCCGTCTGGAGCAGGCGCAGCGGGACTGCAAGGATCGCTTCCGCAAGGATATTTTGTTTCGCATGAAGGACGATATCTTCAACGCCCGGCGGCAGTTCCGGGAGCTGAACAAGGTGATGGAACAGCTGACCTACGGCGAGGAGGTCTACCGCTTTGAGCTGGAGCCCAGCCGCGACCCGCAGCTGGCGGCCTTCTATCAGGTCATCGTGGACAAGGGCAACCAGCAGATGACCGAGGGCGACTCGCTGGACAACCTTGCCGCCACCGCCGACCCTGCTTATGAGCGTCAGGTGGACGAGCTGATGGAAAAGATCATGGCGGACGTGGACGAGAACACCCGCGCCCGGCAGGAGGGCCGCACCGGCGGCGTGACCCTGTCGGACTATGTGGACTACCGTACCTATCTGGACTATGACATCAAGGTGACGAACCGCGTCACCGGCCAGCAGGCATACCTGTCCCGCGTCAGCCGCGACTCCTCCGGCGGCGAGAATCAGGCCCCCTTCTATGTGGCCATCTGCGCCAGCCTGCTGCAGATCTACGAAAAGAGCGAGAACAGCATCCGCCTTGTGCTGCTGGACGAAGCCTTCAGCAAGATGACCAGCGACCGCATCCGCCCCATGATGGAACTGTTCCGCCGCCTGCAGCTGCAGGTGCTGCTCATCTCCACCGTGGAAAAGAGTACCGCCATCCAGCCCTACTGCGACATCACTTACTCCATCGTCCGCCACGGCGACACCAACGCAATAGCGCCGTTTGTCCGCCTTGCGGCGGAATGATGTGCGCATTGTATGCGCAATGATGTCTGCCTGCGCAGCAACCTCATTTCTGCGCAGCAGAACATCATAAAAAAAGAAGCACGCATCTGCGTGCTTCTTTTTTTATTCATATTGCTACCGCAGCGGCAGCACATCTTCATCCTCGTTGATCTCTTCCATCATCCCATCCGCAAAGTACCAGCCTCTGCCGTACAGCGCCTCGCTGCCGTCGGCGCACAGGATATACGAGCCGTCCGGCAAAGCGAGAAAATGCCGCTTTTTGCTGTCGGCAAGGGCGATGTCCTCCACCTTCTGCCCGTCCAGCACATGATCCCGGATGAACTGGTAGTGGGGCAGGATGCGGGTCTCGGTCAGGCCAAGGCCGTTCATCCAGCGGGAGTAGTGCGGGTCGGCGGCTTCGCCCGGTTCCTCGGGCGCGGCGTACACGATGTGGGCGGCGTTCATGCTGCCGGCACTCACGCCCAGCACGATGCCGTGGTAGTTGTGGAACAGCCCCGGCAGGCCCAGCTGAGCAAAAAAGTGATTCTGGGTGGGCACGTGCCCGCCGCACAGCATCACAAAGCCGCTTTGGGGCAGAAGAGAACCGATCTCCTCGGCATTGCGGGCATCACAGGGGATGAGCGCCGTCAGGGGCAGGTGGGCGTTCGCAAAGCTCTGGGCAAACACCCGGCACATCTCGTCGTTCTGCTCGTAGGCATAGGGGTCTGCCGCAATGGCAAGGCCCAGCACGGCGTGATCCGGCCAGACGGCCCGCAGGTTCGCCACAAAGTGGTTGCGCGTGTCCAGTACCGGAATATCCGGCCCCGGCTCAAAGGGGCAGCCGCTGGGGCTGCTGGTCAAAAACAATGTCATAATGATTCCTCATAAAAAGTGAATAAGAAGCTGTGTCCATTCTAACACGATTTTGCTGCCAGCGGCAGAGCCAGAATCACCAAAAAAATCCCCCGCTTTTCGCCGTTTCGCAGAAAGCAGGGGATCTTATCAGGCCTTGCGGTAATGGAACACCTTGTCCTTGGTGAGGAGCATGGCTGCGCTCACGGCCAGAGCCGCCAGCTCGGCGGCGGTGACGGCCAGCCAGATGCCGTCGATGCCCAGCAGCAGCGGCAGCAGGAGAATGGCGATCACCTGAAACGCCAGCGTGCGCAAAAAAGAGATCAGCGCGCTGGTCACGCCGTCGCCCAGCGCCGTGAAGAAGGAGGACGCATACACGTTGAAGCCCATGATGAGGAAGCTCAGCGCGTACAGCCGGAAGGCCCGGCTGGTCAGGGCCAGCAATTCCGCATCGTAGCCCACGAAAATGCGCGCCACACAGGGGATGATGAACATGGAAGCCAGCGTCAGGGTCACAGCCACCACGGCGATGAGCCGCAGGCTCTTGCGGTAGAGGTTGTGCACCTCGGCGTGGTTGCGGGCACCATAGTGGAAGCTGACGATGGGCGCACTGCCCACGGCATAGCCCACGAACACCGCCACGAACAGGAAGGCCGCGTACATGATGACGCCGTAGGCGGCCACGCCGTTCTCACCGGCCAGACGCAGCAGCTGGAAGTTATACAGGATATTGACCAGCGACATGGAAAGGTTGGTCATCAGCTCGGAAGAGCCGTTGATGCAGGCATCCCGCAGTACTTTGCTGTAAAAACTGGTCTTGCACAGGTGCAGGCGGCTGGAGTTGCTGCGGTCGATGAAGTAGAACACCGGCAGTACGCCGCCCACCAGCTGGCTGATAAAGGTGGCAATGGCCGCGCCCTCCACGCCCCAGCCCCAGATACCCACCATCAGCACATCCAGCACCATGTTGGTGCAGCCCGCGCCCACGGTGAACCAGAAGCCGAGGTGCGGCTTTTCGGCGGTGACGAAAAAGCTCTGGAACATATTCTGCAGCGCAAAGGTGGGCAGGGACACCATCAGGATGCGTCCATAGCGCACCGCATAGTCCAAAAGCTCCCCCTTTGCGCCCAGCAGCACGGCAATGGGCCGCAGGAACACAATGCCCAGCACGGCCAGCACACTGACCGAGACCAGAGCCGCCAGCAGGAACAGGGTGAAATAGCGGTCGGCCTTTTTCTGGTCGCCCTCGCCCAGCGTGATGCCCACGATGGCGCTGCCGCCGGTGCCCAGCATAAAGCCGATGGTGCCCAGCAGCATGGGCAGCGGCATGATGAGGTTGACCGCCGCAAAGGCCGTCTTGCCCACAAAGTTGGAGACACACAGGCCGTCCACGATGCCGTAGATGGAGGTGAACAGCATGGTGCCGATGCAGGGCAGCACGAACCGCAAAAGGCGGGAATAGGTAAAATGATCGGAAAGCTGGATCCGCTGCTTGGACATGGCGTCCTCCTTTCTGCACAAGGTGCAAAAACGGGCCGGATAAATGTCCGTGAGTGCACGCCCGGCCTCGATCTGCTTCGTCACTACGGCAACGAAACCTCCGGCGGGGCGCTGTCTGCACGGCATCTTATCCGGCCCGTTTCAAATTACGTTGAAAACGGTCCTCCGATGAACCGAAAAAGAGCATATCAGAATTTATTTTTGTTGTCAAGGCAGAAAAATCAAAAAATCGGCATTCGAGGGTCAAAATTCATAAACTGTCTCTTTCCAACGTTTATCAAACCTGTTAGAATGATAAAAGTTTTTTATGGATCCGGAAAGGAGAACTCCTGTTTTGATGAAACGTTTTTATACCGCCATCGTGCGCCGCCGCAGGCTGGTGCTGGCGGTGTTTGCACTGACGGCTGTGCTGAGCGTGTTCGCTGTGCGTCAGGTAAAGGTGGATTACGATATCAACGACTATCTGCCGCCGGAATCCCCCTCCACCACCGCCATCGAGGTGATGAACGGTGCTTTCACCGGCGGCATCCCCAACATGCGGGTCATGGTGCGGGATGTGACGGTGCCGCAGGCGCTGGAGTACAAGGAAAAGCTTGCCGCCATCGATGGAGTGTCCTCCGTTGCATGGCTGGACGACAGTTTGGATGTGACAGTGCCTTTGCAGATGCAGGACACCGCCACGGTGGAGAGCTATTATAAGGATGGCTGCGCCCTGTTCACCGTGACGGTGGAGGACGAGAAGCGTCTGGAAGCCGTGGCTGCCGTGCGGGATCTGATCGGGGAGGGCAACGCGCTGGAGGGCGCGGCGGTCTCCACTGCCGTTGCCACCAACTCCACCGTGACCGAGGTGGCAAAGATCGCCGCCATCGCGGTGGTGTATGTGCTGTTCATCCTGATCCTGACCACCGATTCCTGGGCGGAGCCGCTGCTGGTGCTGACGGGCCTTGGCGCGGCTATCCTGCTCAACAACGGCACGAACCTCATCTTCGGCACCATCTCCTTTGTCACCAACGCGGCGGGCAGCATCCTGCAGCTGGCGGTTTCGCTGGACTACTCGGTGTTCCTGATCCACCGCTTTGCGGAGTGCCGGGCTGAAAACCCGGATGCCAGCCCGGAGGAGTGCATGGTGGATGCCCTGTGCAGATCCACCGGCTCCATCCTGTCCAGCGGCCTGACCACCGTCATCGGCTTTCTGGCACTGGTGCTCATGCAGTTCCAGATCGGCCCGGATCTGGGCCTTGCGCTGGCAAAGGGCGTGGTGCTGAGCCTTGTCACCGTGTTCACCTTTATGCCCGCGCTCACGCTGGCAGCGTATCAGTGGATGGATAAGACCCACCACAGGCCCCTGCTGCCCAGCTTTGACAAGTTTGGCCGCTTTGTGGCCCGCATCATGCTGCCCATGGCGCTGGTGCTGGTCATTCTGATGGTGCCCAGCTATCTGGCCTCCAACTCGAACCAGTATTACTACGGTGCCGCCCACATGTTTGGCGAAAACACCCGTCTGGGTGCGGACACCGCCGCCATTGAAGAGACCTTTGGCCGCAGCGACACCTACGTTGTACTGGTGCCAGAGGGCGACACCGCCACGCAGCAAAAGCTTTCGGATGCATTGCACGCCATCCCGGAGGTGACCGGCATCCTTTCCTATGTGGACAACGCAGGCGCGTCCATTCCGCCGGAGTTTGTGCCCGGGGATACGCTGGGGCTGCTGGTCTCCGGCGGCTACACCCGCATGGTGCTTACGGTGGACGCCGACACCGAGGGCGATGGGGCCTTTGCGCTGGTGGAGCGGGTGCGCGCCACGGTGCAGCAATATTACCCGGACAATTATTATCTGGCCGGTCAGGGCGTGAGCACCTATGACCTGATGGACACCATCACGGCCGACATGGTCAAGGTGAACCTGCTGGCCATCGGCGCGGTGTTCCTGATCCTGCTCCTCATGAAGCGCCAGCTGCTTTTGCCCATCATTCTGGTGCTCAGCATCGAGACCGCCATCTGGATCAATCTGGCCATCCCGTACTTCCGGGGCCAGTACGTGTTCTACATTGCCTATCTCATCATCAGCTCGGTGCAGCTGGGCGCTACGGTGGATTACGCCATCCTCTTTTCCGACCGCTATCAGGAGTTCCGCGAGACGCTGGGCCGCAAAGAAGCCGTTGCGGCCACGGTGTCCGCTGTGACCACCTCGGTCAGCACCACCGGCAGCGCCATGGCGGTGGTGGGCTTCCTGATGGGAGCCATTTCCACAAACCAGCTGCTGGGCCAGCTGGGCAATTTTCTGGGCGTGGGCAGTCTGGTGTCGCTGGCCATCGTACTTTCGGCACTGCCGGGCTTTTTGTATCTGGCCGACCCGCTCATTATAAAAAAGAAAAAACAGCCGAAGGAGGCTTGACCGAGATGAAACATCGATTTGTGCGCCGGGTGTCGGCGCTGGCGCTGGCAGGCTGCCTGCTGGCGGGCAGCAGCCTGCCGGCTTTTGCAGCAGCCTCCGCTGCCAAGGAAGAGGTCATTTATGCAAACCTTACGGCCTCCGGTGCTGTGACCGGCGTGTACGCCGTGAACAGCTTTTCCGTGCAGGCGGGGGACACCGTTGCGGACCACGGCAGCTACACTGCCGTGCGCAACATGACCACGAGCGATGCCGTGGAGCAGAGCGGTGATACGGTCACGGTGCATGTGACCGAAGACGGCAAGCTCTATTATGAGGGCGCCATGGATGTCGCCACGGCCCTGCCATGGGTGGTAAAGCTGACCTATACGCTGGACGGGGCAGAAATCCGCCCCGACGAGCTGGGCGGCAAAAGCGGTGCCCTTTCCATCCGGCTGCAGGTGAGCCGCAACCCGGACTGCACCGGCAGCTTTTTTGACGACTACGCGCTGCAGGTGACCATGAGTCTGGACACCGGCCTTGCCCGGAACATTGAAGCACCGGGCGCTACGGTGGCGAATGTGGGCAGCAAAAAGCAGCTTTCCTACATCCTGCTGCCGGGCGCGGACAGCGACGTGACCGTCACCGCCGATGTGACGGATTTTGCCATGGACGCCGTTTCCCTGAACGGCGTGCGGCTGAACCTGAACCTCGACCTCGGAGATATGGACCTGACCGGGATGCTGGAACAGCTGCAGAGCGGCTCCGTGCAGCTGGACGATGGTGCCAACGCGCTGGCAGACGGCATTGCGCAGGTGCAGGCGGGCATCGACACCCTGAACGGCAATTCCGGTGCCTTGACCGGCGGCTCAGCCCGGGTGCGTGCCGCCCTCACCCAGATGCAGACCGCGCTGAACGGCATCTCGGCCTCCACCGACGAGCTGAACACCCTGCTGGATGCCTCCACCCAAATCCGGGACGGCATTGCCCGGCTGGATGAGGGCGCGGCACAGCTGGAGCAGCAGGTGAGCTTTGAAGCCTACAAGGCCATCCTCCGGGAAAACGGCCTTGACCTTGACGTGGTAAAGGATGGCAATGCCAAGGCCATTGAGCAGCTGCAGGGCATGGTGTGGATGATGCCGCAGCTCAAGGATGTGATCCTGCTTTTGCAGGGGTCTACGGCCAACATCGATGCCATGCAGACCTATCTCGACACCGTGAACGGCGGAATTGCCCAGCTGCACGAGGGCAGCAGCACCCTGAACGGCAGCTACGGCGTGTTTGATGCCGGGGTGCGTCAGCTGGCCGGTGTGCTTACGGGGATGCTGGGCAATCTCTCGGTGCTCACCGACGGCGTGAACCAGCTTGCCGCCCAGTACGTCCAGCTGGACGACGGCCTGAACGCCTACACCGACGGCGTGGCCCAGCTGAAGGCGGGCGTTGCGCAGCTGGCGGAGGGTGCATCGCAGCTGACCGGCGGCACCGGCGAGCTGCGCAGCAGCGTTTCCGGCATCGACATGGGTGCCCAGCTGGACGGCCTGCTGAACAGTCTTTCCGGCGGCGGGGAGGTGCAGAGCTTCACCTCGGCAGAGAACACCGAGGTGGGCGCGGTGCAGTTTGCGTTGCAGACCACTGCCATCACGGCCCCGGCCCCGGCAGCCCAGCCGGAACCGGCGGCTGTGCCCCTGACCTTCTGGCAGAAGCTGCTCAAGCTGTTTGGGCTGTATAAAGGCTGACAGATTTAAAATTGTCTCCGCTTCGCTCTGACAATATCAGAGGAAAAATTATTTTTTATAGAAAGAAAGCCAGAAAATCTGCGGATTTTCTGGCTTTCACTTTTCACGGGGAAGGTCGTGGAGATAAACGGCATCTTGCCGCTGTCGGCCTGCGGCCGTCGCGCAGCGGAAAAGATGCATTTGACCGGTACGGCCCGATCGGTGAAAAAGCAGTTCCGAAACGACCGCAGTCGTTTCGGAACTGCAAATTATAAAAATAATATTTCCGCTGACATCATTCAAAATGATATTCCACCAGTTCGCAGTTTTTGATGCCCGCAGCTGCGTATTCCTCGTTGGTCATATCGTAGAAATAGGACTGCACCACCCGGGCGATGCCGTTGTGGGCCACCAGCAGATAGGTCTTGTCGGTGTCGGCCTTCAGCTCGTCCAGCAGGTTATAGATGCGCTGGGCCAGCTGCATCATGCTCTCGCCGCCGTCGTAGCGGTCGGCGAAGTGGGTCTTGGAAATGCGGAACTCGCCGCCGTTGCGGGGCGTGCCCTCGTATTTGCCAAAGCACTGCTCCCGCAGGCGCGGCTCACACCGGGCGGGCAGGCCGGTGGCCTCGGCAATGGCCATGGCGGTGTCGGCGGCGCGGGACAGGGGAGAGTACAGGATCTCATCGATGTGCACCCCGCTGGCTTTGACGGCTTCGCCCAGCTTCCGGGCCTGCTGGCGGCCCCGCTCGGTGAGGGGGCTGTCGGTCATGCCGCAGATCTTGTTTTCAACGTTCCAGACGGTCTCTCCGTGGCGGGTGAAATAAAGCGTATGCATGGGTGGCTCCTTACTGGTCGTATCCCGCCTCGATCTCGCGGATGCGGGTGTAGAAAAAGTCGTTGGCAGGGGTGGGCATCCCGTACTTCTTGGCCCGCTGGCGCACCACACCGGCAAACTCCTCCACCTCGGTGGGGCGCTTTGCCAGCACATCCTGCCGCATGCTGGGCATGCCCTCGGGGTTAAAGGTGGGCATCATGGCATCGATGAACTGCACATCGTTGTCCGGCGGCAGGGGCACGCCCTCAAGGTTCGCCAGCCGGATGACCTCCTGCATGGCCGCGCGCATCATGTCCTGTGCTTCGCCGGGCTGGCGCAGGCCGCCGTAGGGCTGGTCAAAGGCGGCTGCGGCCTGATTCAGGCCATCATTCACCATCAGCTTGTTCCACTGCTTGTAAAGGATATCCCCACAGGGCTCGTTGGCAATGCCGCACTCGTCCAGATAGTCAGCCACGGCCTGCACACGGTCGGTCATTTCGCCGCTGCGCTCACCGAACTGGATCTTGCCCGCCTGATTGAACACCAGCGTGCGCCCGGTGCGGGTGGCATCCATGCCGATGGCAACGCTCCACAGGGTGTGGCCGGGATAGGCTGCGTCAATGTGCTCCTCGCTGGTGATGCCGTTCAGCACGCTGAGGATCACGGTGTCCGGGCCTACGAACTTTGCAATGTCCTGAATGGCCTGTTCCAGCACCGTAGCCTTGACGGCCACCAGAAGCAGGTCTACCGGTTTGCCCTCGGCAGGGGTGACGTAACGGAAGCTGCACGCTTCGCCGTTACAAACGACCGGTTCGGCAGAGTAGCGGGCAATGCGGTCCTCATCGGCGATGACCTGCACGCCGGGCATTTTGCGGCCGAACAGGATGCCCAGTGCGCCCAGACCGATCAGAGCAGAGGTTTTGATCTTTTTCATGTGTTCCTCCTGTGTTTATGCCTTTTTCAGCGTTCCGTCTGCGGTCAGGACGACCATGCTGCCCTCGTCGATGCCAAGGCGGGTGAGCTCTTTGTCCGGGTAGGGCAGGGTGCGCCGCTCCCCGGCGGGATCGGCCAGCGTGACATCGCACAGCACCGGCTGACCGGCGGGCAGCTCCTCGCAGCCATACATCTGCTCTTCAATGCGCAGAACGCGGTAGGTAGTCTCCATAGCAGCTAAACTCCTTTTTGTAAATACAGCATTTTTATTATAAAGCTCTGCGCGGGGCGCGTCAACCGCATTTGGCTTGACAGCCGGCCGCCCGGCTTGATAAAATAGGAATGATTTTTGGAACAGGGGGGCAGTCACATGAATATTACGGAACTGCGTTATCTGGTGGCCATCCGCAAGTGGGGCTCCGTGAGCGCGGCGGCAAAGCAGCTGTATGCGGCCCAGCCCAATGTGAGCAAGGCGCTCAAGAATCTGGAAGAGGAATACGGCATCCGCATCTTTGAGCGCTCGTCCACCGGCATGATCCCCACCGAACAGGGACGGCATTTTATCCGGCAGGCAGAGCGGGTGCTGGACGAGGTGGACCGGCTGGATCTGGATGCCCGCAGTCGGCAGAGCAGCTGTGCGGAGCTGCGGGTGGTGCTGCCCCACGCCACCTACGCTTCCTACGCGACGGTGGATTTTTTGCAGCAGATGGCAGACAGCCAGCAGCTGCGGGTGCATATCCGGGAATCCGGCTCCATGGAAGCGCTGGACCATGTACTGCGGCGGGGCTATCATCTGGCCCTGCTGCGCTACGCGGAGGAGGACGAAGATTATTACCACCGCTACTGCGACCGTCACGGCCTGCACCGGGAGCCGGTGATGGAGTTTGAATACCGGCTGCTGACCAACCGCGAAGGCCCGCTGGCAAAGTGCGAAGTGACCGACATCACCCAGCTGAACAGCTATATGGAAGTCCTGCACGGTGATTTCCAGCTGCCCGGCGGTGAGGACAGCGGCCTGCGCTGGCATACGAACCCGAACCGCCGCATCCATGTGTATGAGCGGTGCAGCCAGTTTTCCATCCTGCAGAACCTGCCCAATGCCTATATGTGGGCTTCGCCCATGCCAAAGCGGGCGCTGGAACAATACCATCTGGTGCTCAGGAAATGCCCGGCCCAGCGCCAGCGCATGAAGGATGTTTTGGTCTATCCGGACAGGGGGACCCTGCGCCCGGAAGAGCAGACCTTTGTGCAGCTGCTGCACAAGCAGGCGGCGCTGACCGTGAAATGACCGCCGAAACCGGTTAAGAACTGGCAAAACATCGGAATGCGGAAAAACCGGAAAGCAAAGGAATTTGGCCGAAAGCCGCAGTGCTTTATGCGCTGCGGCTGTCTTTTTGCTGATAAATCGAACGAAAAAGAGACGAAACATCAGCTAAAAAACTTTGCAGCTATATGGCCTTTGATATGCCCCCATACCAGAAGCATATTATCACTTTTATGAAAAATATGTTAACATAGACCCAGAAAGCTGGCCGGGATGAATGGAAAATATGGAAAATGCTTCCATAATTCCGGCACAAAGAAAAAGGAGGTTTCTGGTATGATCAGTTTCTTACTCTGTCTGGCGATCCTGATCGTGGGCTACTTTGTCTATGGTAAGATCGTGGACAACACCTTCGGCCCGGACGACCGTGAAACGCCTGCTGTGCGCATCAATGACGGCGTGGACTACGTTGTGATGCCCCAGTGGAAGCTGTTCCTCGTTCAGCTGCTGAACATCGCCGGCCTTGGCCCCATCTTTGGTGCCATGCAGGGCGCATTGTGGGGCCCGGTGGTCTTTTTGTGGATCACCTTCGGCACCATCTTTGCAGGCGGCGTGCACGACTACTTCTCCGGCATGATGAGCGAGCGCAACGACGGCGCTTCCATCGCCGAGATCACCGGCAAGTACTTAGGCCCTGTGATGCAGAACGTCATGCGCGTGTTCTCGGTGGTGCTGCTCATCATGGTGGGTACTGTGTTCGCGGTGGGTCCCGCAGGCCTGATCGTGGAGCTGTGCAGTCAGAGCGGCGCTTCCGGCGTGCTCACCTCGCTGCTGTTCTGGCTCATCATTATTCTGGTGTACTACTTTATTGCAACCTTTATCTCCATTGATGCCGTCATTGGCAAGATCTACCCCATCTTTGGCATCTGCCTGATCATCATGGCCATCGGTGTCATCTTCGGCATCTTCACCAATCCCGCCTACACCATCCCGGAGATCTGGGATCACTTTGGCAGCATGCATCCGTCGGGCACTCCCATCTGGAGCTTCATGTTCATCACGGTGGCCTGCGGTGCGATCTCCGGCTTCCACTCCACCCAGTCGCCTCTGATGGCTCGCTGCATGAAGAGTGAGAAGCAGGGCCACTTCGTGTTCTACGGCGCAATGGTCTGCGAGGGCGTCATCGCTCTGATCTGGGCCGCTGCTGGCTGCAGCCTGTACGAGGTGACCGGCGGCCTGAACACCGGTCTGGCCGAAGCACTGGCCATGGGCCAGTCCAAGGCTATTTATGATGTCTGCTCCAAGACCATGGGCGGCGTTGGCATTGCTCTGGCAATGATCGGCGTTGTCATCTGCCCCATCACCTCCGGCGATACCGCGTTCCGTTCCGCTCGTCTGACTCTGGCCGACTGGTTCAAGATCGATCAGGACAGCTACGCAAACCGCCTGAAGCTCTGTGTTCCTGTGCTGGGCGTTGGTGCTTTCCTGGGCATCGGCAACGCACTGGGCTTCATCAACTACACCGTGATCTGGCGCTACTTCAGCTGGACCAACCAGACGCTGGCCATGATCGTTCTGTGGGCTGCATCCATGTACCTGTTCAAGGAGAAGAAGAACTACTGGATCACCGCTGTGCCCGCTACCTTCATGAGCGCGGTCTCTTCCACCTACTTCATTCTGGCTCCCGAATGCCTGGGCGGCCTGCTGAACGCCAAGACCGCAGAAGGCGCAACCATCTACAACACCGCCGTTGCATACCCCATCGGCATCATCTTTGCCATTGCAATGCTGGCAGTCTTCCTCCACGCAACGAAGAAGGCAGCCCAGAAGGCATGACACGATATATACAAAGATATATACAAATGATCTGCTGAATAAGGCACCCTCCGCTGAAATGGCTCGGCGGAGGGTGCCTTGTATTTTGCGGCGTTTCAGGCAAAGAAATCACGATTTGCGGAGAAAATTGAAAACGATTGAGCAACTTGCACAAAAGCAGGCCAGAAAGTTTGGCAGCAGCGGCTTTGACCGGTTCCGGGAAAGGTCTTTGCCGGGGAATTAAGAAAATTTGTCGTGAACGCGATAAAAATTCTTTGCGGGTATTCCGCGGAAGCATCTTGCCATATACTTTTTGATATGGGAACCATACCAGAAAAATATTAACTGCTTTATGAAAAAAGTGTTAACATGAAGCCAGAGATTGGTCAGAGCCGCAGCTGGGCACGCAAAATGCTGGCTGTGGTTTGAATCAAAAAGGAGGTTTCTGGTATGATTAGTTTCTTACTCTGTCTGGCGCTCTTGATCATCGGCTACTTTGTCTATGGCAAGATCGTTGACAACACGTTCGGCCCGGACGACCGCGAAACTCCTGCTGTGCGCATCAACGACGGCGTTGACTACGTTGTGATGCCCCAGTGGAAGCTGTTCCTCGTCCAGCTGCTGAACATTGCAGGTCTGGGCCCCATCTTTGGTGCACTGCAGGGTGCTCTGTGGGGTCCCGTGGTGTTCCTGTGGATCACCTTCGGCACCATCTTTGCAGGTGGTGTGCATGACTACTTCTCCGGTATGATGAGCGAGCGCAACGATGGCGCATCCATCGCTGAGGTCACCGGCAGATACCTCGGACCTGTCATGCAGAACATCATGCGTGTGTTCTCTGTTGTGCTGCTGATCATGGTTGGTACCGTGTTCGCAGTGGGCCCCGCAGGCCTGATCGTTACCCTGTGCAAGAACAGCGGCATGTCCGGTCTGCTGACCACCACCCTGTTCTGGCTGATCATCATTCTGGTGTACTACTTCATCGCAACCTTTATTTCCATTGATGCCATCATCGGTAAGATCTACCCCGTGTTCGGCATCTGCCTGATCATCATGGCTGTGGGCGTTATCTTCGGCATCTTTACCAACCCCGCCTACACCATCCCCGAGATCTGGGCAAACTTCGGCAACATGCATCCGTCGGGCACTCCCATTTGGAGCTTCATGTTCATCACCGTTGCCTGCGGCGCTATCTCCGGCTTCCACTCCACCCAGTCGCCTCTGATGGCTCGCTGCATGAAGAGTGAGAAGCAGGGCCACTTCGTGTTCTACGGCGCAATGGTCTGCGAGGGCGTCATCGCTCTGATCTGGGCCGCTGCTGGCTGCAGCCTGTACGAGGTGACCGGCGGCCTGAACACCGGTCTGGCCGAAGCACTGGCCATGGGCCAGTCCAAGGCTATTTATGATGTCTGCTCCAAGACCATGGGCGGCGTTGGCATTGCTCTGGCAATGATCGGCGTTGTCATCTGCCCCATCACCTCCGGCGATACCGCGTTCCGTTCCGCTCGTCTGACTCTGGCCGACTGGTTCAAGATCGATCAGGACAGCTACGCAAACCGCCTGAAGCTCTGTGTTCCTGTGCTGGGCGTTGGTGCTTTCCTGGGCATCGGCAACGCACTGGGCTTCATCAACTACACCGTGATCTGGCGCTACTTCAGCTGGACCAACCAGACGCTGGCCATGATCGTTCTGTGGGCTGCATCCATGTACCTGTTCAAGGAGAAGAAGAACTACTGGATCACCGCTGTGCCCGCTACCTTCATGAGCGCTGTGTCCTGCACCTACTTCGTGCTGGCACCTGAGTGCCTGGGCAAGATGATCAATACTTACGCAGACGGCAAGCTGGTCGCTTACAACACTGCCGTTGCATACCCCATCGGCATCATCTTTGCAATCGCAATGCTGGCACTCTTCATCTATGCTACCAAGAAGCACACCGCTTCTCAGAAGGCATAAGGATGTCTGCCGCACCGCATAAGCCTTAAACTCTGACACCCCCGCCGCTGCACCCCGCAGTGACGGGGGTGTTTTGACATAACAGACAAACCTTTTGTGCAAATCTTAGCAGCAGAAGGGGTTGCATTTTGAGGGCTGCAGTGCGAAAATAGAACCGGTGATTTTATTTGGAATGGCTGCAGCATCTGCGGCTGGACCGGAAACTAACAGTAAAGAAGGGAACTTCCATGATCTTCAAACCTGCACAGCTGGGTATGGCAAAGCTTGATCAACAGGAGCTGGTGGAGGACAGAAAGTCCTGCAAAAAGATCGGCCCCTGCGGCGTTGGCAAAAAGGCGCTGTACCTCAACAGCTTTTACATCGACCGCCGCTATTATCTGCCCTACGGCAGCATCAGCCGCGTGTTCAAGCGGGTGGCTATGAGCTCCGGCGGCTTTACCGGCAAGGGCATGTTTGCCTCCATGGCCTACCTTGTGGTGGAGTACGATGGCGGCAAGCAGAAGCAGTGCAACTTCAAGGACGAGCGGGATGTGGACAAGCTGCTGGAGGTGCTGGCCAAAGAGCAGCCGCAGATCCATCTGCTCAGCGCAGCCGGTGAGCAGATGCTGCAGAAGAAGGAAGCCGAAAAGGCCTCCCGCAAGCTGCCGGAAAGCGAGCTGACCGACGATGCCCGTCACAGCATCACCGTGCTGCGCAGGGCAAAGGAATATCTGGAAGCAAAGCCGGAAATCGCCGATGAGCTGAGTGCAGCCGAGCGCCGCAAGCGCGCCCAGCTGCAAAGCAAGCCGGTGTACCGCTATGTGGCGCTGGCTATCTTTATCATGGGCATCGTCTCCGCGGCCTACGGCCTGTATGCCGTTACCAACCACACCGGCGGCTATGGCATCTACTTTGCACTGTTTGGCTTTGCAGCCATCTTCCTGTTCTCCAGCTACAACATGCTGCCCACTGCCCACAACAACCACAGCGCCATCATGAAGCGGGCCGAGAAGGCCGAAGCTGCTATGGCAGAATACGTGAAGCACTACCCGAACGGTGCCTTCCCGGTGCCCAGCCATTACGCACATCCCATCGTGCTCAAGCAGATGGCCGATGCCATTGAAGAGGGCCGCGCCGTCACGGTGCCGGAGGCTTTGACTGCCGTGGAAAACCGCCTGAAGTCCCTGAATGCAGACGTGCAGGTGGAACAGGAGGAATACGACGAGGTGGTGGTCATCAAAGCGATGTTCCTGAACCACGATTATCAGTAAAAAGTAAGCAAAGAGGGCTTTTCCTTCGGGGAAGGCCCTTTTGCTTTGCCTAACTTCTTGCACAGCAGAATCGTTCGTTTTATAATGAAAAAGGAGAGTCTTTACACCCACGAGTGGAGGAAACAGCTATGGATATGGTCACCCTTGGCAGCACCGGCATCACGGTGAACAAAAATGGCTTCGGCGCACTGCCCATCCAGCGCATCTCGCAGGAAGATGCCGTCTATCTGGCCCGCAAGGCTTACAAGGCAGGCATCCACTTTTTTGATACCGCCCGCGCCTACACCGACAGCGAGGTGAAGCTGGGCGAAGCCTTTGACGGCATCCGCACGGAAGTGTATATCGCCACCAAAACGGCAGCGCAGAACGCAGAGGACTTTTGGAAGGATCTGCACACCTCACTCACCAATCTGCGCACCGATTACATTGACCTGTACCAGTTCCACAATCCCGCATTCTGCCCGAAGCCCGGCGACGGCTCCGGCCTCTACGAGGCTATGCAGGAGGCCAAAGCCAAAGGCATGATCCAGCATATCGGCATCACCAACCACCGCCTGAAGGTGGCCCACGAGGCCATTGACAGCGGTTTGTACGAGACACTGCAGTTCCCGTTCAGCTATATCTCCGGTGAGCAGGAGCTGGAATTGGTGAACAAGTGCAAGGCGGCAAATATGGGCTTTATCGCCATGAAGGGCCTGTCCGGTGGACTGATCACCAACAGCGCCGCAGCCTATGCCTTTGAGGCGCAGTTCGATGGAGTTCTGCCCATCTGGGGCGTGCAGCGTGAAAGGGAACTGGACGAGTTCCTCTCCTATATCGACAACCCGCCGCGCATGACCGACGACATCCGTGCCGTCATTGAGGGGGATCGTGCCGAGCTGTGCGGCGAGTTCTGCCGCGGCTGCGGCTATTGTATGCCCTGCCCGGCAGGCATCGAGATCAACAACTGCGCCCGCATGAGCCTGCTGCTGCGGCGTTCGCCCTCGGCAGAGCATCTCAGCCCCGCAGGTCAGGCCAAGATGAAAAAGATCGAGGGCTGCCTGCACTGCAACCGGTGCAAGGCCAAGTGCCCATATGGTCTGGATACCCCCGCCCTGCTGGCCCGCAACTATGAGGATTACAAGCGCGTTCTGGCCGGTGAAGTAAAAGTTCAGTAACACAAAAGCTCCTGCCCATTCAGACAGGAGCTTTTGTGCTTTATGCGGCAGCTTTTGGCTGCTCAAAAATCCTCATCGATTCCTTATAGCAGTGTGCGAAGTACACGATCTCGGCAAGGGCGGTCAGCGCCCAGCTGCAGGGGTACAGTGCGTACAGCGAGGGAATGGTGTGAAAGTGCGCGAAGATGGTGTATACCCAGATCACCCGGAACACGCAGGAACCCATTACCACAATAATGGTGGGCACCACAGTCTTGCCAAGTCCGCGGGAAGCGGCGATGGTGCAATCCATAAAGGCGGAGATGCAGTAGGCAAAGCCCATCACGCCCACGCGCTTCATGCCGGCATCAATGACGGCGCTCTCGGTGGTGAACAGGGCAAGGAAGGTGCGGCCAAAGAGGAACAGGCTTCCGCCCAGGATCAGGCCCACACCAAAGGAGTAGGCCAGACTGATGAAATAACTCTTCTTTACGCGGTCTGGCTTGCCAGCGCCGTAGTTCTGGCTCATAAAGCTTGCACAGGCCATATAGAATGCGGCCATGCAGTCGTAGATCATGGCATCGGCATTGGCGGCGGCGCTGTTGCCCTTGACCATGAGAGAGTCGAAGGAGTTGACCCCTGCCTGAATGAACAGGTTTGCAATGGCGAAAATGGCATTCTGGAAACCGGACGGAAGACCAAGGCCCAGAATGCTCTTTGTTGTGGCGGGGTCCAGATGCAGCTTTTTGGTGTCCAGCACGTAACAGTCCTGCACTTTGGTCAAAGCGTGCAGGATCAGCCCGGCAGAGGCGCACTGCGAAATGGCACTGGCCAGCGCCACGCCCATGACGCTTAACTGGCACACGATGACAAAGAACAGGTTCAGTGCAATGTTCAGTGCGCCCGCAATGGACAGGTACATCAGCGGCTTTTTGGTGTCGCCGATGGCGCTGAACACAGCGTTGCCGAAGTTGTACAAGGCCAGAGCGGGCATACCAAGGAAGTACACCCGCAGGTACAGGATGGCACCGGGCAGCAGGTCGTCCTTGGTGTTCAGCAGCCGCAGCATGAAGGGGGAACCCAGCAGGCCGACGAACAGCAGCACCACACCCGCGATCAGGCTGACGATGGCGGCGGAGTGGACAGTCTTTTCCACATCGTGCTCGTGCCGTGCACCGTAGAAGCGGGCCACCAGCACGTTGATGCCGCCGCTCAGGCCGATCAGGAAGCCGGTGAACAGGCTGACGAGGATGCTGGTGGAACCCACCGCGCCCAGCGCTGTAGAGCCTGCAAACCGGCCTACCACGGCCACGTCCGACATGTTGAACAGCACCTGCAGCAGGTTGGAAAGCGCCAGCGGCAGACTGACCAGAAAGATCTGTTTGGCCAGAGGGCCTTCGGTCAGTGTTTTGGTATTTGATTTCATGTTCTCTTTTTATCCTTTAACCTAAACCGTGCCCGCGCACACCGGGGCACACCTCTATTATATGGGCCGCTGCGGCTTTTGCAAGATAGCATCGACATTTCATATTTGATTTTTTTGTGTGGCTGTGCTATACTACTTTACACCGATGAAATAAATATGTGCGATCGTAGCTCAGCTGGATAGAGCGTTCGGCTCCGACCCGGAAGGCCAGAGGTTCGAATCCTCCCGGTCGCACCAAGAATCCCCGACACACTTTCGTGTGCCGGGGATTCTTTTTGTGCGATCGGGAGAATTCGAACAGCAACGACGACGACCGCAGCCAGCGGCTGAAACAGGGAGGAGTTGTTGGGGCCGCGTTCTGATTTTTCAAAGCCCTGCCAAGGGGCTGCAGAAAAATCAGCAAACGCAACCCGTCAGGCCCTGCACAGCAGGGCAAGCAATCAGCCCAGCGGGCTGTTGCTTAGCCTGCGGTTGCCAACCTGTAGGAATGTCTAACAAGAGGACTACCGTTCATCCGGGGGAAAATCGAACTGTCCTGAAACCCGTAAAACACATCTGTGTTCTGGTTTTTCTTTTTTCAGTGCGCCGGGAGGATTCGAGTTATCCTTTTTTGTTTTTCATCCAGATGCGGTACAGCCCGTCTGTGATGAGGGTCTCCCGGTATAGAATGGGGGTGCAGCATGCTTCCCGGATGGGAATGGGCAGATTGCCGGTGGCGTAGAATGCTGTCTGCGGGCCAAGCTCTGCGCAGAAACGTTCCGCCAGACCGTCCAGCAGGCTGGCGGTGCCCAGCACAAAGCCGTTCTGCAGGCAGGAAGAGGTGCTCTTGCCCAGAATGGATGCAGGAGCCTTTGCAGCAAGGTCGATCTGCGGCAGCTGAGCGGTGTTCTTTACCAGTGCGCTCAGCGAGAGCTGCGGCCCGGGCAGGATCACGCCGCCCACAAGTTCCTGCTTGGCATTGACTGCCATCATGGAGATAGCGGTGTCGGCAGAGATCACCACCAGCGGCCCGGAACACTCTGCCAGTGCAGCAACAGCACCGCATAAAAGCTCGGCGCCCAGCTGGGCGGGGTTGTCCAGCCGAAGCTTGATGCCGCTTTTCAGGCCGGGGCCGACCGTCAGGATGCGTGCATTGCAGAGGATACGCAAAGCGGAAAGAACCCGGCCGCTCAGCACGGGCACTACACTGCCCAGAATACCGCCTTCAATTTGTGCCGGCGAAGCACCGTGCAGAGAGAGCAGATTCACCAGACGGATGGCGTATTCGTCCACCGTTGCGGCGGTATCAGAGTGCAGCCGTCCACAAAAACGCAGAGTATCCTGCTCGTAGCCGCCCACGGTGATGTGGGTGTTGCCAATGTTGACGGTGAGTATCATAAACAAAGCCCTCCTCTGCAGCACAATATAATGTATATATAATATAATAGCGCGCCCGCCGCGGATACTGACACAGGACATGGCGCTTCTCCCTTATAGAATAAGTATAGCTACCTTACACAGGATGCTGGGGGATGACTCCATAATACGTTCTGTCTGCAGCCTTGTCAAGAAAAAGGCACGCCCTGAAACGGGTGAAAAACAGGGAAATCCTTTATTCTGCAAAGAAATTGGAAAAAATCTGTCAAAAAGTGTTGACAAGGAGGCGGGGGTGTGGTATTATACTTGAGCGCCAAGCGCTGAGGCAAAAGAATGACTTCCAAAGCCTCAGCAGGAAGCCCTTGAAAAGAACCAATAGACGCTGAAAAGTTCCAGTTTGTTCTGAGAAGCTTCTCGGATATCCAAGTTCAGAAAGTTCAAAAGCTTCTAAAAAATAAGGCTTGACAAAAAACCACTTCGGTGGTAAAATAAACAGGTCGTCAGCCGCAAGGCTGAGGCGCACAGGACCTTGAAAATTGAACAATATCGAAAAACTTGTAAGGAACCTTTTAAGTGTTTGGAAAAACACTAAAAACAATTCCAAAAGTAATTCACACAGGACGCAAGCGATTGCGTGCTGAGCGAACAAGATTTAACACTTTTAAGTGATAAATATCATTTATAAAGAGTTTGATCCTGGCTCAGGACGAACGCTGGCGGCGCGCCTAACACATGCAA